>Ga0210059_1003092_pt1 | contig 26483 bp, 14 predicted proteins | sample Ectturendosymbi2_FD_188042 | JGI IMG/M metagenome (GOLD analysis project Ga0210059, IMG submission 188042) | Ecteinascidia turbinata endosymbiont from Florida, USA - Sample 2 (SPAdes) (version 2) | ecosystem: Host-associated > Tunicates > Ascidians > Unclassified | place: Key West, Florida... | reverse complement strand
TGCTCAGAAGGTGTATGGTTTCACTGGGAAAATCTCCCTTCTCTCACCCACCTCAACAGCAACAGAAAAAACTTTCGTGTTTTCCTTGTTTTCGAAATTTAGCTACAAGAGATATAACTCGCAAATACCGAGATGCAACCCGCGAATAAAACTACATTCCAGATATAACTCGCAAATATAACTAGAAGTTCACTTTTTGCAGGTTCATTTGCGAGCAAGCACGCAGCCGTTGTGAACCGCTTGTCAAAAACTACTTCGGCACCCAGTGGCCAACGATTTTCACATGCAAGCACTTTCCTGAATACTTGCCAAATAGTCAGCTTTGTCTGCATTTCAACAAATCGTTTTCCACCAAAATACCCGCACCGCCCCGCAGCACTCAGCCTTACTTGCCGCGAGCAAATGAAACCCCTCCAGTTTTTCCCACACCGGCCGAAAGCGTCAAGTGTCGGTGCGCGTGCTCTGAACGCTTGGTGGTGGTGGCAGACAAAAACGATCCGATTTATGGCAAGGTAAGTTTCATTGTAATGTATTGTAGCGAATCAAGGTTAAGGTTTATTGCTTAAATGAAACAAAAATATAATTTTTGCGTTTTTGTTTCATTTCAAAGGCGCGAAAATAAAATATAATAGCAGGAAAGTCTGGAAACAAATTGTATCATCTGGCGTTGATTTTTTTTAACAAAAGTGAAAGAACTGGACGTGATCAGTTGTCTATATTGCCATGGATGCTTGTCTCACAACGCGTTACTTTTAAACAGTGAACGGATCAGTAAGCTGAATGGTTCCTTGTCAGGCTCATGATGTGCACTGGTTACTCTTGTCTAGAATTAAGGCTAGGAGCGTCTGTATTGAGGTAGACGAGAGCTGTAAGAGAGACGTAAAACGAGCAAATGTAAGAGCTGTTATTTTCAGAAAAATCTGTGCTTTTTCTCAATGCCACTTGTACTAAGGTCAATGTTTTCGTGGTTATGCTGGATTAATCGGGATTTCAGTGGAGTGATCTTGCAGAAATGCTTTAAGGACTTGGTGTGGCGGCCTTATTGCTATTTTGTTAGCTGGCCTTCGTTGTTGGCATCCTGCTTCCTTGGAAGCATGTTGGTGTCATGTGAAATACCAAGAAACAATTTGCAAGCTCAGACAAAAGTAGCTATTAAACGTTAGAAGTCTGACTCGCATAAGCTTAGACCAGTGGTTCCCAAACTTGTTCGAACCATTACCCAAATCAAGGTAACGATTATTGCCTAGTTACCCTCAGTATTTCGCAGTTATCTCTCATAATACAAAACAACACTGTGGTTTTGGTTCCGCATTACCCCAAGAAGAATCGCATATTACCCCCGAGGGGTAATTTACCCTCAGTTTCGGAACCACTGGCTTAGACAGAATGACAGCAACGCATTAAAAGTTCGAGTGATAGGTTTGAGAGAGATTTAAGTGATTCCTTTCATTTGCAATCTGGTTCAGTGTTTCCCCACCAATCGAACTCAGCCTAATTGGCAGTTTCCAAGTAGGCCGCAGAGCAAAGGGTTAAAAGCAGATGCCAATCAAGTTTCGAATACAAAATAATAGTCAGCAGGCCGATGGTTCGAGCAATAATGACATCATCAAACTAAATTGTTCTTTGCGTGTCTGCTTCGTAACTAGCATACAACGAAGACGCCGCAGGCCAGCTAACGATTAGTGAGTTCACCATTTTTAGTCGAAACCCTACGCAGGCAAATTTTCTGGTTTCATCCTCATATATGCATATTCTCAAATGTTGAATATTTTTTACATTTGCTGAATGTTTTCTACTCGGGTTAAAAGTGGCAGGTCAGTTCACTCGTTTTAAAAACTGTGCAAAATTTGCAGCTTTTAAACGATAATTTGAATAAACCACCGATTTTCTAGTATTCTGTTTTCGTATTTTTGAAAAGACAGGTGTTGGAACCAGGCCTGTAGCCAGGTTTTAAAGGTTTGGGTGGGGAAAATACATTTTTAGGTGGCAATATTTTTGTTTTTACTACGCGTTGTAACAAAAAAATTTCTGGGCACAACACAATTTGGGGAGGCACAAAAAATTGGGGGCATTTCCCCCGAATGCACCCCCGTGGCTACGGGCCTGGTTAGAACGTTTCAGCATTGGCTGAAGCATTTGCTTATGTGCTCTTTCTCTAGCCAAAAAGAATTATAAAAAAGTGAATTTAAGTTTACTTCTCTGTTGCAACTGTATTTGTGTGTTTTGTGATTGCTTTGCAAAGCTGCGAATTTCTGCTGTATACAAGCATCTATTTCTCTTCAAAGAAATCCACACCAACACCTTGACACAGTCCGAGCCCTGTTCTAAATTTGTGTTTATTGCTACTGTGAGTTCAGGTTTTCAACTACAGAAAGCATTGAACTAAATAGGAATAAAAGAAAAATATATTTTGTTCAGAAGCAAATATCTTGGACATTGAGATTGCTAAGTAGAAATTTGTTCATCTTTTCACTTGACATTCATGTATGCTCCGATTAAGTTGCACAACTGACGCATAATGGTGAAGAAATAAATGAAAGAAGCTTTAAAAGTTCTTAGTTGCGCGCAGTAGTCTGCTTTCATCAGCCGCTAACGTCTGTAAAACCCGAGACACGTAACAAATGGCCGGCACAACAGAAAAGGTCAAAATGATAGTCATCAGTTTCGTGTCTTGTTGTATAGGTGTTTTATAGGTGTCATGTCGTTCTATAGGTGTCTTGTCGAATCTCCGTAAGTTGAATTGACAGATATAATAATTCTGACTTCTGTGGTAGCCTTGCTAAAAGTTTGTTTGGAGTAAGATATGATGACCGAATTTGGTTCTTTTTGTCTAACAAAATGCATTGTGAGTTAGGTGAGTCAATAAATAGTTAGGATAGCAGAGGCGTGTCTGAGAATCACTAGTTCAGAACGACATTCGTTCACGGTTCTAGAACTGTCGTACTGAGGCAAGAAGAGCCATGATGGTGACGTTTCCAGTGACGTTGATCTATAGTACATTAAATGCGCCACTATTTTTATGGGAAAGCCTATCAACATTCAAGTCTTTCAGCAAATAGAATTCCTGAAATGAAGAAGACTGAACTAATTTACTAAGAGTTCAACAACGAATGTTGCAAGCAAAATACATTTCTAGATGAATTTTTGATAACATCACAAACGAAACCGTACCGGCGTTTTCACTCTGTCAACCTCTTTGATGAGGCCTGTGAGTCTACAGTTCTGTTTTGCACTTTCATAGTCGACTGTTGGACTGATGCTTTCAATCCAATTTATCTTGTGATTTTAGTTAGGATATCATAATTTTAATTTCCTAACCGGGGCAATTTAGGTCGGAAAAAGTAAAAAACACGGTGATCACGAATTCAGTGTGCCTCGCATCAAGACAAAGTGTGTAAATTCTTTTGGACTTCCCTAAAAACAAAGTAAAGAGCAAAAAGGCGTTCTTTTCTAAAACAGAAAGACAAATTGTCACGGCGCTGTTCAATCACTCTTTTTCGCATACCTTGCTTAGCTGTTGCCTTGCGCCATTTCAGTTTCGGAACTCGCTACCAACAGACCGGGCACGACCTGAAAAAACTGAACTATCCCTGTGAAACCGGAGGTATGGTTACCTTCTAGATTATAATTGATCCCTCTAGCTTGACCACTTGGCGGTAAAGCTGTTCATGCGTTGGAACTCGCAAACTGTGTTTAGCAACAAATCCGACATAAACGCCATTTGCAAAAAAGGCAAGCTATGCGCTCAGCCTCCGACTTTGGACTTTTAGCAGAGACGGACAAACGGTCCGCGGGCCGGATCACCTAAATCAAGTCATTTACTCACATTCTTTGGAGAAGCATCATGTAAGATTTGTATTTTTATCCACTACAGACGTTTTGCAATTTCACCGAATCAAATTCCGCTGATCAATAGTAAAATGCAATGTATGAACCTCATTTTCCTCTTGCATTTATATCGTGCTTTGTTTATTTCGGTGACCAACATACAAGCTTCAATCTGACTTGCTTTTATCGACTTATCTGGTGGAATTTAAATGAAATAGTTTCTTCGAAATTATCTAAAGGGTGAAACCATGAAAGCGAATGTCGTGTTTCAAAACAATAAACCATCATTTATTCTGTCTTAACCTTGATGTTAAAATCTTGTTTGATCCAGTGATATATAGTCGAGACTCGAAACTTAGCCCGAAAATCGTTTTGAATTTCGAGATTGGGACTTAGCCAGAAAAATGGGACCGGGACACGAAACCTGAAAATATGTCGCTTGGCAGGGGAAAACCCGCCTTCCTTTATCAGTGCTCCAAAAAGAAACTTCAGTTATTTTTGCGTTTTCATGCACGAGAATAGGATTCAGAATGACGATTTTGTCTTTGAGCAACCAGGTTCGTTGCCAGGTTTGATTTCTTTCGAACTTTCGGCGCATGACTAACAAGTCATCCAGTGGCATAGCCAGCCCAGAAATTTGGAGGGGCAAAATGTTTGATTTTAGGCGAATAACACTATTTTGTTTGGAAACACGCCTCTCAAAGGGCAAAATGAATATATTTTGTAAAAATTTGGAGGGGGCATGGCCCTTTTGGCCCCCCCTGGCTACGCCTATGAAGTCATCCGCACTAATGATCTTCGCGTCGTTAAAATTTCATCCAGTTTTGCCAAATTTTTGTTTCTACCTTCTTGCCTAAGGTGCAACGCAACTTTGAGAAAGTTGACTTACCTGAGTTTTACATTTATGCAATGGCTTTTCAAGCAAAGAATAGGATGTTTTCAGTAAATTGTGAGCCTAATACCTACAAATCCATTGCAAGTCTCATGACAAGTGGTTCGAGATCGAGACCTTGGCTTTTCAAGACACAGAGCAAACTTCTCCGAAATGGACATTGAAACGCGTACCCAGGCTTCGACACCGGTCTGATTGGTTATGATGAAGTGCTGTGTTTTAGGGAACATCTTGAAACGCCACTTTCAAACCAAGCACACTAATTCTGGACACAATTAATGAAAGCAAACAACTGCAAAAGAAAATAAATAATTTGGTGAAAAGCGTGAAGCAACAGCAGAATGTGCTTCAGAAAACTTTGTTTGAAAAGAAACGCAGCGCAACCTGCAATTTCAACTATTTTTAATAATATTTATCTCACCTGATACAGGCCTACTATACGGCCATCTAATTGTGAACGCAGCCATTGCACTGAGCAGTTTACTGACTTAGAGAGCTAAATGACCGTGACTTAAAGGTTAAATAACAGGGAAAACATCCGAAATATCTTCATTAATACATTACGTTGCTGTGTAGCGAACCGTCTCTATGAAAGGGAAGCCAAATCCAACAACTGATTTACTGCATTAAATATTCCACGCTCCATACAACGATGAAAAAAAATTACGATAATCACAAAGAAGGGTCGAGGCTGTCAGCCGACTTCGTAAACTACTTTCGGTCACCAAAGCCAGTTGATAAGCCAAGCAAATAAGCCGTCACAGCGAGCACAATTCATTCACGTCGCAACTAGTTGATGAAGAGCTTTTCGTTTGCCAATCATGTAACGAAGGCCATGATTTAGTGAGAGCCTTAAATCATTTGCTGGCTCTTCAACTTGGTAAAACGCACGTTAAAAATTTATTTCCAGCCATCAAACATTACCAGACTGCCTGGAGTCGGTTAATTGTCGCTTCCCCAGCAGTTGTCAGAGGAGAATTTTACAAAATAATCGCAAGGTTGGGTGTCGACAACTTGCGGTCCACTCCAAACGTTTCTTTTTTTCTGTATTTACGATCATGTCAGTGAAGCAAAGTGAGATACCGTGTGTATTGGTGCGCCGGTTGTAGTAAGCTGAACTTTGGTCAGTCGTCTGCATTGAATGTGCTTGGATGTTTGACGAAGGGCTGCATTGATCAGCACAGAATGAAAAGTCGCAGTTGTTTTGCTTGACTTTCAGTTTCTGTGCAGTGTCCAGTGTAATAATATCAGAAAAAATGAAAAAATCCACGTTTTCTTGATTTTCCAGGAGCAGCCAATGTGCGACTATTCATATCTTTATGTTTTAACGCAACTGTTGTCTCGCATTTAACGTTTTGTAACTTTAATTGTTGTTGAAAAAAATTGTGATGTTGCGGAGTATAGATTGCTGATATTTGTTTCATTTTTTGAAATGTACATGCACTGCAGTCAAATAATACTTCCGTTTCGCGTATAATGTGCCAAGGTCGATGCCTAAAATGCTCGATATTTTAAATATCGATCTTCATTTAAACAACGTACTTGTCTGTTTCAGATGGTGTAGCTCGACTGTGCTTATGCACACACAGCGACCGCTGCGAACTAATATTCACTGTATTATAACGTGCTCATCATCTTCCAACACAAACTATATTGTATGTAGAGACTATCAATATATTTAACGACGCGTTCTCTCACACGCTCACACCACGCTGTTACTGCAGTGTCTTTCAGGCTTGACCGATTTGAACGTGGCCGTGCATTCGTATAACTCCATGGTTTGGTTTTCAGTGTGTGCGCATTGCTGCTTTCTGATCAGAGGCGCAGCCAGAATGAGGCCGAAGAGGCCACGCCCCAGATTTTTCGCTTTCAATCTCGACTGTTCGAAAACAAACGGAAGTAACAGTCGGACTCATGTAGTGTCGTGTTCTCTCACTGACCAAGGGTTAACGTGACTTTTTGCGATTGGATGCGAAACTACATGACTAAAGCATGAAACTTTGTTAGTAAAGTTGCCAATTAATGCGGACAACATGAGCTGAGATGAAGCCAGAATGAAATGTAAGGGCGCAGCTTTCTTGCAAAGGAATACAAATTCAGATGAGACATTTTTGAGGGGATTATTTGCATGAAGTATTGCCAAACCAAACAGAAACATACTTGGTCGAGACATGATCAACCCCACGCGCACCACGCGATTGGGTATTATGCAACAACGCAATGTTTCTCACAGCACGGTTAACATTGTTGCTAGGGGGTATGCGATGCCAGGTAGTGATATAGGGTCTCAATGTTGAAATGTACAGCAAGTCAATGTCAGTGCAGCACACAAACTTTGTTAATACCACATTTCTTACAATTTCAGAGCGCAAAGATAAAAAATCATTAGCAGGCAAACCATTACTAGTCGCCACACAACCATGGTGATTTTATGTGAAAGATGGTGTTGACTCTTCTTCGTTAGTCTTGAGAGCAGAATATGACAGATGGATATTTACAAGGTGCAGCGAACCAGTATAAGGCCTCCAAGAGAATTTTTTTCAGGCGGAACAAAACCCATTTGGGGCCCCTAAGACTTGCAAAATTGTTTTGAAATAAATAAAAATTGAGGCTAATTAACGTGCATCATACTTCAACAAGAAGTGCTCGTTTATTGATCATGTGAAACATTACGTTATAACATGACGGTTCTCTACAAATGTGACATATGACCATTTTTTAAACATGACTTTTAAGTGTTCATGATAAAATCTAATCGAGGAAAAAATTAGAAAATAAATCATTTAACTATTATACTGTATAAGCGATTTTCTGGTATTCTTATTCGCAAACTTTCTAATACCGTTATCAAAACCAACTTGTCTGACAATGCTAGACTCAATTTTTAATCTTGCTAGGTCAACAAGTCGAGTTTGTGACATAGCAGACCGCAAATAATTTTTTACAACTTTAAGCTTGCTGAAAAATCTTTCAGCAGATGCTACTTTAGCTGGAATTGTCAAGAATATTCTCGAGCTAATACAAACATTCGGAAATAATTCACACAAGTCACACGGGCCACAAGGCGCCGACCACTGCTTTAAAGCATTGTCGAAATACTGTAAGTGGTTAGTTTCTCCTGTATGTTTCGAAATCTTCAGATTTCTGGGTATGTCCGCTAATCCTAAACTCACATTCGATTAGACCTTGTACCAGCTTGGGGCGCAAGTTTAACAATAAGCAAAATGCACAGCACACCTTCGCGGTGCACTATAAGCACTTGCGTCCTCCACTGCAGTTACTTGTTAATTTTAAACTTTTCAGTTATTATCTCACACATATGCGCAACATTCGAGGGATACCGCTGTTAGATCAGATTGTATTGTGAACTGGCATGTTTCCAATCATATTTCATTTGAAGTATCTCTTAGTTTAAAACTCTTGGTTGAGTAGAGAGAGTTTTTATTAAAGATTTGTTTGAAAATGTTTAAAAATTAAAGACGTAAAGGAATATTCAGTTAAATGGACACACTGGGACAGTAATCGTGAATGTCTTAAATTCGACAAAGTAGGCAAACCTTCAAGTTCAACAATAATTACTGCTAATAATTATCGATACATCGTATCAGGAAAATGCACTGCCAGCAATTCACATTAAAATACATCACACTTCTTACCAAATCCTTTAGGTGAAACCAGTTTTATCACCGAGTGGGAATAATTTCGCTACATCATCCCGAGTGTGGAAATAACAAACATTCAATCGTTCCTTCAGCAGGCCCGTAAATAGGGGGTAGCAGGGGGCGAGGGCAACCCCAGAAAAATTTTTGTACCCCTGGAAAAATGTGCTGGACAAAGTTAAAAAAATTGTAGCCCTCTCAGAAAACTCTTCGCCCCCTTGGTGTCTCAGTTACGGGCCTATCCTTCTGTCTCAGGCCCCTCCGTAGCTGTCGGACCCCGGAACAATGTACCTGCTGGACCCCTCTCATAGCCCCTGGGCCAGTAACCCAAGCTCTGAGCTGAGAGTTAAACCTTATAGAGAGACTCCAATTTTGTCTTTTTCTCAAACATTCACACACTGTTGCACTTATTTGCAACGTTGCCAGTCACAACAGCAACAAACGAACGTTCATTTTCAACGTTTCAACGGTTGCTAGCCTATCTACGCAGCATTATGGGGCAAATCCAGGCCCGTAACTATCTAGAAAATTTTTCGGCCCCCCTTTAAGAATGTGTTGGACATACTTTAAAACTATTGGACACACGCCCGTAGCCACGGGGAAGGGGGACCCTGCAAACCTTTTCGTCACCCCCTGGAAAAATCTCTTGGGCGTAGTTGAAAACTATTGGACATAGTTTGAATAATATGGGCCCCTCTCAGAAAACTCTTCGCCCCCCCGGTGTCCCAAGCTGGTTACGGGCTTGATTGGACATAGCTTAAAAATTTGAGCCCCTCTCAGAAAACTCTTCGCCCTACCTGGTGTCTTAAGTTGGTTACAGGCCTGGGCAAAACCGTCTGATGGATTGGCTTTTTTGACGAATAATCGTGATGTGACATTGATCCTGAGATGGTTATCGACGTGTTGTTAAAAACAAAACGCCGACTGAATTTTATCTTTTAATTGTGCTCGAAGGTATTTTGTAAAGTCAAAATTGGGCTATTGGCGTCCTCTGGTTTGTTCCTATGAATCCACTTACATAGTTTTAGTTGATTTTGACTTATTCAATAGACATAATCAGTGATATTCTCGAGGACAACATCACACGGCGCTTCGCTTTCTGCTACTCTTAATGTTCATTGAAAACTGATTGGTTAACAACTGCTTGATAATGATCGCTGCGAAGGCAAACGTTTTCTTATCTTTGTTAAAATTTGTCGATGCCGACTGGTAGAAGAGATTTGACGTTATCCTGTTGTAATAGAACAGAAATTGACCAGTGACATCAAAATGATCTTTGTACAAAACAGCCAAAGTTTGAAATCTGACGACGTCAGTGACTGGCTCTTCCCGAACAAAATTCCTGGCTGCGCCCCTGTTTCTGGTGACTTGCTTCAGCTGTCATTCACGGCGCTAAGCAGTTTTGTGTCTGTGCTGAAGTGGCGAGACATTTAAATGCGTTTTGTTTATGGTCTTCTACAGGTCGGTTAGCAGTTTATTTCTCTTTGTGCATCAACAAAGTCCTCACAGTTGCATTTTTTCTTGAATAGCTTTATTAAGAAATACAAAAGGTTACAAATTTTCGTTAATTGCACAGACAGTACTTTTGACAAAAGTTAAAAATATAACCAAACTGTTCAGGGGATCTGAAATTGATTTGGTGTTTTCGAAATGCATGAACGTTTACATTACAAGCCAGTGATGAGCGATCGTTTGTGCGCGGCCAGTTGTGGTCCAAGAAAACAAAAAATGCGATGGCCCAGAAAGATTTGATAAAAACGGCCTGCGAAGGCGAAAGCAATGACTCTCTAACGCCAAAAAGCTTGTCTTATAAAAATCCAAGGAAATGACGGCACTAACCTTGGAAGAATTGAGTGAAACTGTTCGAATACGGGCAAATGCACTGAAATTTCGGCGAAGACCATCATTTAGTCATTCGCTCCCAGACAACAAATAAGATCACAAAAAATGGGCAAAGGTAACGCGTTCCCAGTAAGGTGTACTAAGAGCAGCATTAGTCTGCCGCAGTACCCGCGGAGCAGACCATAAAGTTGGCATGCAAAAACCGTGTATTTGCCCATCACTGGTGCAAGCTTTTCGGTACATTCCATGCCGTTTATTAGCAACAAAAGTTATTAGTTTACAGTCGTATCCTGGTATAGTCGAATATATCTAAATTATTCCTCGCTAACATTCTTGAATTTTCTCGGGTTTCATTCCAAATATACAGATACGCAGAAGCAAATTGTCCTAAATATTTTTAATAATATGTTCAACTGTTGGGACTTTTCTGTCCTTTATCGCACCTGTTGAGACTTTTCTATCCTATTAGCTTGCTGGGGTATTTTTCACAGTATGTTAAGCTGTTGAAACCTTCAGAATTTTGTTTATTTCAAAACACGACAAATGTCTCGCAGTTGAGAGGACTTGAAACACATGTACGTATGTACGCGGTTCTGTTTTAAAAATGATTGAAATTAAATTACTTCTGTTTGGGTTTCTTGGAAGGTTTCATAGTAACGTCATAGATGGGCCTGATTGTCTTTTAGCAGTCTGTTGAGTTTTATTGGAGAGTTTCGTTGTATTCACTTATCCAACGTTTTTTTTGAACAGGTAATGAGTTTTCAAAAGACAACATTTAAACGCCTTTTCTAGCTAATAAGTGTTGGGAATAGCCTCACTAGGAAAGGTCTAGCGCAACACGTAGACGAAGCTAGTGTTCCAACTGCACTGCTCAATGCTTGCAAAAGCCCAAGAAAAATTTGGGAAGTTTTTCAACTGCGGAATATCATCAACAGTGAAATTCGTCCTCTGACATGCAGTCCACGCAAAAACATTGTTGCGAGTGTTCAAAGATTTGGACTTCGCTGACTTCTTGAACGACAGACGAACAAACGGACACGTTGCAGAGCAGAATAAGACAAACGACCACTTAATGTCAACCCAAAAGCAAAGACGTGGCTTGGTGGAGAGATTTCGAGACCGTGACCCACACGAAAGGAATCGTCGCATTCAGTGGTTTCCCTGTGCGATGCGGTGTGTGCAACAACCAACAGCGTTTTAGCAAAACCAATGCTCGTCGGATGTTTTTCACCCAAGCTTTGATATTTTCGTGCCTGATCAACGTAGTAACATCCAACAAAGAAGAAGTGATTTTTTGTTTCAAGTTTTTTTCGTATTCTTACGTTTTTGTTGAACACCGAAGTATTGTTCGTATTCCTAAGCGTTTAGTCGGCCCTGAGCAGTCATCTTCTTGTCGTGCTGTGAATTCTGGCCTTTTAATTCATTTACCCGTTTAAGTCAGCTCAGGCGGTAAAACGTGTTTCTACTGATTGAGCGGAATCAATAAGAGCGACGTGCAAGAGCCTGCGAAATCACGATAGGTTGTGTAACAAGCGTGAAAAACCACAGCTGTGTCCTCCACGCAGGCGTCGCCGTCCCATCTTGATTTGTGCAGTAAGAAAGTTATCCATTGTGGCTCGTTTTCAATGAGGTTGGGTAAAGTAAGCGTTGTGTGTATGTTAAAAGATACCTATACGTGCGCTACGCATATTCTTTACTGGGTGCGGCCAAGGAGCAAATGAGGTCAACAAACTTTTTGAGCGTACAACTTGTAAAGCAGTACTTCCATGCGTTTTTGGTTGAAGCATATACCAGTAAAACAACGAATGGAAAAGAGTCGTATGAACGCGGACGTGCGGCTCCGTTGCGATTTTAGTAGTTCATCAGCCTGGTTGCGCTACTGAGATAAAATCAGTCGCGATAAAGATCGCTCATACAACGCACTTCATAAACCCTGCAGGTTACAAAAACCCTTATCGCATTATACCGATAGTGGAAGAATGCCTAATTAAGCAAGAGGCAAGAGATTATTGGCGTGCACTGCAGTATATAAAACAAACTCAGTGAGGTTTTACGCGAAATACGACAAATTGGCGTACACAACGAAGTTTTAAGTTGGTGCGCGCATGAACAAATAGGTTGCATAAAGTCGAATGTCACAGGAATGAACGAGAGCAATCACTGTTCTGCGCTTGGAACTAAAAACGTTGAGCAACATCCGGGCAATTTGTACATGCGCAAGATCAACTGAAATTTCTACAGAGTAGTGCTTCAAAGTTCTCATTGGTGAAAAAATCTCTCAGAGTTTGCATGTGATACCAAAAATTGCAATTTATGGTTACTTCGTTTTCAGCCAGTGTGTTCGAGCCAGTGGCGTAACTGAAGGTTAAACCAGAGGAAAAAATTAGTTGAAAGGGGCCACTGGCCACTGTTGGTGGCCCAATAGCCAAAACGCAGGAGAAAAACTGAGAACTGATGGATGTGGATGTCTATATTAAACCCTAAATCACCGGAAAGTACTCCGAAAAACGCAAAAAACAACAACCTACGGAAAACCAAAAAAATACTAAAACCGAAATATAACCTAGGTGGGGGCTGATTTTTACACACTATTTGAAGTGTTCGTGCTGCTGGAGTTAAGACGTTTTTACCCAATGCTTTCGCAAAGTGGATATGGTTATGCGCAAGTCTCGACGGCTGTCTGAAAGCAACGGTTTTTACGAGACTCTGTTTCTTAGAAGCACTTCATTTGAATTGTGTGGATTTGTCGAGTTCGGGCCGTTCTGGGAAACACATAACTTAAAACGTTTCCACAGTATTTTTTAGGCATAATATCATGGATCGACAGGATCTTTTTCTACGCTCACATGCCAAATGGCGCTTATAAATTATTGAGAATTGTTCCGCGGGATAACGGCCTGACTTCTCAAGCACACTACCATTCTGGTCGCACGGCACGTGCAACGAGAAAGTTTACCAGTCAAATGGAAGCCTCTGCCTACATGCGCTCACGTTTCGCGCCAACTCCAGGTGGCCTATATGGGCGTCACTGCTTTTGTCAGAAAGCAATAAGTTTTGTGTGACTCGCATGCGACTCGCACGTACGGTCGAAGGCCGCACCGACCTTCGCTCAGGGCTTCTGAAGTAGGTATTTACGTTGGGGTGGTATCTGCAACCCACCGCGGTAGTCTCGTCACGGCGACTGCCTTCGCCTCTCAAATGATCAAAACAAGCAGCCGATTGACTGATTTGCCCTAACCCGCTGGCGTCGGCAGTCTGCCCCATAAATCTTGCCGTTAAAGTAAAGAATATTGCATATAAAAGCCTACCCCACACAGCAAGAAATGTAAAGAAACGTTAAATTTGCCAAAGCGAGGAAGGTAATAGCACTTCGCCAATTTTACAAACATGTTTTTAAATTCCGATACGCTTCGCAAAAGCGACCAAACGCAGAGCCCTGTTGGTCCCTTCCAGTGAGTGTAATAAGGTAAGATGTTTGATTTTAGGTTTGTGATGAAAAGGAGCCGCTTTAGCACAATATTGATATTTTAAAAATGTGAACGAAAAGTTCAAACCATGGGGTGATACCGTGCCTATGCCGTGAACTCGGAAATGATTTTCATCTCGAAGTCTGGAAAATTTTTTTCTAAGGCTGCTGATTATGCAGCTTTTTCTCTTTTCTAGCGCTGTATTAATGAGTCATTTCGCGCGCATTTCGGACAAGTTTTTTGAAGGCCAGCGATGTCTCAAGCAAGTGACGCCACCATGTAACCGGAGGTCATGTTTGCAGGTCGTCACTGGAGGAGTGAAGGACTGTGCGATCCCATGCCGATCACCATACTTTTCGAAAGAAAAAGTGCAGTTTGTGGAAGCATGGATAACCGCGTGGTCTGTGGCTTGTTTCAGCGTCACTTTGCTCACGGTGAGCACTTATTTGATTGACAAGGAACGATTCAAGTACCCGGAGAGGCCAGTCATCTTACTTTCCACTTGCTACATGTTTGTTAGCATTGGGTGAGTGCACCGTTTGATGTTGCCGTTACGCAGGTTAGCATTACGAGTGGCTTCACTTTGACTAATCTGACTGAGCTGTGTTTAGCTGTTTTCGTTTCACGGGTCGAAAGCCACCGCAAGTGAGCACCTAATGAGGTTCTTAAGCATCGATCTGGAATCTTGATTTACATGATTTGTTACTGCTTGTATCAGATCAATTATATTATATTAAAAGAACGATAATGACTCTAATATTGTGATAAAATATAACGACAGTTTGGAGTGTTAAGTGCAAATATTGCAAAGGGCGTAATAAGTGCTTGAAATGGACCCTTCCAGACAACGCGTTGTCAGGAACGAAAAGAAGTGTTTTTCTGCCCGGTCATTGCACTGTTCTTGCATCTCACGTTATATTTTAATCTTCTTCCACGCAACGTTTGAAGAAATAGCACTGTCCGTTATGGGAAGACAATCTTTCGTCTTCTGCACTTGACTTTACCCGAAATAATGTAAACGTAATGTTTGCTGTCGTGAAACGACATAAAAACTTAAAGCTTGATATAATGCTGTTGAAAAACTCGTTTTTTGTATCGCATCGTAGGTTCATTTTTATACACTAGCACTTGTTGAAGTGTTGTCGTCAGGTTTTTAACGGGTTTGATATTACGGGGAGTTGGACAACAGCCAGTAAAAGATCCACGCATGACGCTACACCTAGAGATCTCACGTGTAGGAGCTCACGTGTACTGTAGGAGTTTAAGGAGTCTGCGATGCTTCAGATGCAGGTCCTGAAAAAATTGCTTCACGAAAAAACTTCAATTTTGCGTATTGCATTATTTCGCGCTGATCAGGATCACCAGAATAATAATGGTACTTGTGCTTTTCTTGCAGTTTGATCTATTAAACAGGTGTGCAATTGTGCTAAATAAAATCTTGTCTTCTGCCCATCTAGAACGTGATTCAAGCAGCTTGTAGTCGGTAAATTTTTTTTTCAGATTTCTTATTCGTGTTGTTGCTGGCCACGAGGCCGTCGCCTGCACCTGGAGTTCGGATCGCGTTTTGTACAAAACGACTGGTCCTTTTCTTTGCGGCACTGTCTTCTTACTCATTTACTTCTTCGGCATGGCTGGATCTCTTTGGTCAGTAATGCCGTTTGAAGATTTAAAAATATTTCCCTTTGTCGTTTTTAACTCAATTAACTGTGAATGGCTATTACTCATTCACTGTAAAGATGAAAGTGATGGTATTTTAACTATTTTTATTAATTTATGACTGATTTTGCTGCCGATAAGCATAGCATTTTTAAATCCAGACTTTATACAAATTGAGCGTCAGACTATTATGGAGAGTAGCAGCATGTTTAATACAACTCCTGCAGAGAGAAACTTTTTTCTATCGGCTGCACTGGCAAAAAAATCGTGGGACTGATTAATTCTTTGCACCCATTTGGGTTAACAGTGTTTTGTTTTCAGGTGGGTAATCCTTACCCTGGTGTGGTTCTTAACTGCTGGTCTGAAGTGGAACAGTGATGCCGTCACAAAGTGCTCGAATTATTTTCATGCAGTGGCGTGGCTTTTACCTGCACTTCAGAGCATAGCGGTAAGTTGTTCTTCGGAAATGAATCAGATTTTTTCGCTTTAAACCTTTGAAAGTACATATAGAAACGTGACATACAAGCAAAACGTAATGCCCAGTTTGAAAGACACTCCATAAAATGTGTCCATGCCTGCTACGAAAAACACTGTCCGAAAAATGTCGATAATCATCCAATCTTAGCAATGAGGTTATCTTCTGAGAAACGCACTTTTGAGACAGGGTCAGAGAACAACTGTCTGCGTCTCGTGGGGACGCAGTACAGGTGCGCACTATGTCAAACACGAGACCATCAACTGAAAGATAATATCAATGACGCGACGGAAATCGTGCGTCCGCTGCGTTGTTTGGACGAGTGAAAAACCACCGCCCGTCCTTCCTTAATAATGTACACACAATTGGAAATATACAACGGTTTTGGAAAGAGATTTACACAGGCCCTACGTTCGATAATACGACAGTGTTTGCTTCCGGGCTGCAGCAATACAGAAGCACAAAAAGCGTCTGTTGTATGCCATAAGAAACAACGTGGCTTACAGCCAAAGTGCAGTTGTGTTCTTTAAAAGTCGGAAGATGCTTCTTTTTTGCTTTTATAAAATGGTGGTCAATCGGAAAAAGTGGTACCTCGTTTGCAAGAATGTCGCTTTTTTTGTGAAAACTGGGAACAATTCTCAACTTTATTGCAAAATGCATGTTCTGCTCAGCATTGCACTTGACAGCAGGTGGCGTAGGAACAAAATCTGCAGCCCCTGGCACTCTGTAAATGCCGCCCTCTTTAGCAGGTTACAACATGATGATATCAGTGAAATTTATTTTTGTTTGTATTGCGTAGCAATAGAATTTCGCTCTCACTGTCGCCCCGCCACTGCGAGTCGTAACTCTGTGGGAGACACGAAGTTTGCGTTTTGCCGACCACGAAAACTCAGGTATTCGTAAATAGGAAAGCTGCTAGCTTGATAGTTCGATTGACCGCGAACGGCTGGTTTAAGGTATTCGACTAGATTTTACCTCCCTGGCACAGAGTCACAGTAGCCGTTGAGCTCCTGCGATCCTGTTAGTAACACTTGTATCAAAACTAGATTCACGACAGCTTGCAGTAAGTGGTGCGATTAATTGCACAAATACTTAAGTCCAATTTCAGCACCTGGAAATTTAAATGTGACAGGTGAAAACAAGCAACTGTCTGTTTCTTAGTAAAGCAAAGTTTAAGCTTTCCCCAAATGAGATCTTCGTGTTCACGTAGAAACTGCCCTTATGGGCCCAAAACACCTGCCCGACGACTTGCGGCTTATCTTGCTTCACTGGTGCGTTGCAGCTGCATTTGTTTCATCAACATCCTCGCACGACGGGTGCATTCGGCTTAACAAGGCGTCAAGCGCAACCTCACTGTTTTGCTCGAAACCCACTTTGTGTGATTTATCGTTTGGCGAGTGTTTGCTATAATCCTAAAGAAGGACTGCGCGCGGTTAGTGTTCATTCCAAGACGTAAGTCATTAAATGCATACAGAATGCTGGAAGACTGGTTTTTGAAACCTGCTAGTAGGTTAATCAAAGGCATCCGTTTTGTAATTTGCAACGCCTTGCAACGTTTGTCTTTATAAAGGTGTTTACTGAAAGACAACATTCATGCGCATGTGAAACAAACAGTGCCTGGGCACTACGTTTGAGCTGTGGCACAGGCTGTCCATGCCTTGGCTACGCAAAAGTTGCCCTCCTTTAAGTTGCTACAACAGCAAGACATTGACGACCTTGACTAGAATCCTCAAGAATGCATGTAAAATCTCCTAGAACATGGAATATTTCCCAGCAGTGTGGTCATTCTACAGTGAGTCATTTTGGGATGCCGCAAGTGATAATTTTCTTAGTCTAGTTACACCGCACGCCAAAACAAGCAGCATCGAAGCTGAAGCACTTGCCATCAGGTTGCTGATCAATATGTCAAGGTTTAGGAGCATTTTATAAATAGAGTTGAAGTGAACAGAGACTTTCACTGTCTTTACTGAATCTGCAAAATTTTTTGAGGGAGTCAAGGATTCACACAGCACAGAATAAAACTTTGGAGGACTCACTACAGTAGTTGCAATGTTCCACTTTTGATCAAAACGTTGTGAAATCCATTCACTCGTTCAGAGTGATGTAATGACACAGCGGCATCATAGTTTTTATGGCTATAAAAGTTGAAGTTTTGTTGCAATTTCATCTGAAGACGGCACTGTTCGAAAATGAGACTTGGTTTGAATTGAAAAAGTAATCTTCATTTTTTTCTTTACTTGACAGGTGTTGGCTATGTCACGGGTTGACGGAGATGATCTTTCTGGAATATGTTACGTTGGCAGTCAAGATGTAGAAAGCCTTCGTGGTTTTGTGTCCATTCCTTTGTTGGTCCACTTAGGGCTCGGTGGGCTTTTCCTTCTTCTTGGATTTGTCAACCTTTTTCGTATACGAAAATCAATCAAAAAGGTGCGTAGTGAACATTTCGCGATTTGCAGTCGGGCAGTACTCTCTTTAAATTTTGCGTTCGCTTGCAAGGACATTTTAGTTTTGTGAGGATGTAAACAGATTGTTTGTTTTATTTGACTCTGGAGTTAGGAGCCCGTTGTCATTCGATATCACTGCTTAGTATGTTTAAACGGTCCCATTGCTTGCCTACTAGGACTGTTATGCGCTGAATTTACACAGTTTCTCCCATGCAGTTTTGTTGCGATTTCATCTGAAGACAGCATGCTTCGAATGGGTGCGAAATAAAACTTGGTACTTGGCAGTTGAAGGCGTTAACCCCCAGTTTATTAATTCTGTTTTGGCTCTGATCGTTTGTGATATTTAAAAATAGTATGACGATTTGGTGCCAGTGTGCACTGCAAAACTTAAATAATAATCGTTGTGAAACCTTTGTTTTTAAATTAGTACAAGAATATTCTGTCAAGTGCCTGTTTTCATTATTGCTAATTGTTCAGAGTACCCGTAGCCTAGTGGTTGGTGCGTCCCCTTCGGTGCTGGTAGCTTGGGCACTCGAAGTCAGGTCGGGTCTAAACAAAATCTGGTAAATTGGTACTGCAGCCCTGGGGCACGGAGCAAAGGAAGTTAGTGAAAATGTCTGTCAGTCTGTTCGGACATGAGGGTTGCAACCTGCCGTGAAGTCCGGTCATCTTTGGCTGCCTTGCCATCGGAACCCCTTCACGGAGGGCCAAGTGCTTGTCTGAGGCATAGGCAGTTTCTGCATCGCTTTAGACTCTGCCCAGGCATTGTCGTGTGAGCGATCTTGACTTTGTGCACAATTATGCGTTTGCGAATACATCGTGAACCTGAGTTCCCTCTTGATTACCCGCAAAGGCGGCAACGACATGATGGGAACGCTGATTTAGAATAATAAAACCTTGCCTTTTTTGGTAGGCTTCGTTTTTTTGTAAGTATTTTTTAAGAACTGCACTTTCTCTGCGGACAATTCTTACAATCGAAAGAATGAAAATACGTTTCCTTTCCTGGTGTTCGGACATCAGTTCTGTTTAACCCGAACAAGCCTTTCAACACACACAGGCTAAATTAAGAACTTTTAAAATCCACTGTTTTCGAACACGAGCGTTTAATGTTTGTGCAGAAAAATAACGTGAAGGCAGGCCATAGCATGGCATTGTTTTTTCGTAATGTTGTCGTATAACCAAACAGACGCTATATCAAAGCTTGTGCATGTAACAATTTATATTTTGATTCAACAAAATGTTTTATTGTTATAAAATGCAAAGAAATCGATAAAAGCACATCAATACTTTGCTTAATGTACCTGGAAAGAAATTGTATCCCAACTAAGGGCATGTAAAATCTTTTATAATCATGCACCATTTGTTCAAGTAATGTCTTTGCATTTATGAATTTCTTTCTAATGTCATGTAATGTTTCTAAACAGGTTGGTTGCGAAGCTGCCAAGCTCGAAAAACTGATGGGACGAATAGGTCTCTTTTCTCTGCTCTACATGATACCGTCATTTGCCTTGGTTTCGTGTTTCTTGTACGAGCAAAGCAGCAGGAATGCCTGGGCTGAAACGCTCAATTGCCCGTCGAACTGCACGACATCAGCGCGCCCTCGACCGGAATTTGCTGTTTATGTTGTCAAGTACTCGGTAATGCTATTAATCGGCGTAACCAATGGGGTTTGGGTCTGTTCTCCCAAAACTATTGCTTCGTGGAGGCACTTCTACAAACAGTGCAGCAAAATACCGCTCCTTTATAACGTGGTAGGACGCGTGAAAGCATCGTCCCTCAGGACTTCTTCGACTGCAATTTCCTCGCGTAAAAAACGCGCCAACTTGGGATTGCTAAAAAGTGCGTGCTGCAGGCGTGCTTCAAACAATCTGTCGACTGTCGTAGAAAGCGCCGCAGTAAACGCTCTTAACTCCAGAAAAGATGTTGTTATCGGCGCCGAGAAAAGTGAAAGTTTCTCTATGGATCAAAGTCGTCGCAGGGAATGTCCTTGCGTTTGCAACGAAGAACACCAGCAGCGGATCTGTGAAGGAGTGAACGCGGTCAGTGCGGAAGAAACCGACTGCTTTATTTCATTTGCCGAATCCAGTGAAGATGCACCAACTCTGGCCTCGAACGATGTTGTCCGAGACGATGCGTCTTGTTCCGGAGTTGTTTGCAGCTCGTTGCTACCTCCCCGCAACGCACCAACGTCGGCACCGCTCGACAGAATCCCGGTAATTCAAGAGCAAGTTTGCAAGGACTGTGAGTTCGGCAAACGCCGATGTGGCCGGATGGCTTATGAGCGACAATCTTGTTACGACGCGTGCGGATCTGTCAGGTGCGTTCATCATATACATCATCATCACCACCATCATCACCTGTCTCCGGTTTGTCGTCGATCTTTTAACAAACACTCGAAACGTCGTTTGCTCTTTTCAAACAGACTCTCAACAAGTAATTCTGGCGGCAACGAACACGTCCGCATCGTGCATGCTGTTGATCGCGCTTCGCCTACAAGTCATCACCTTTTGCAAAGATGACGGTCTTTTGTAGCGAAGACCACGGTTTATTGTGTTGATATTTCTTCTCGCAAAGGTATACGTGGGAAGAAACAGGGTAGACCAGTGAGTCGCTTGGCGTTTTTGACTGACGGCAACTGCAGAAAAATATGATGGTCTGTCTAAAATAGAATTGCTCCCCTGAAATCCGTTAAGATCTTTTCATGGACAAGTTAGTGTTTGTGTATTAAACACGCTACCATCTCTGAAATTGCTCTGCGCTGAAACTGAAAAGCACGTTTCATTTTCAACCAAAGTAACGTAAATATTCTAAGAAGCAACTCTTAGTTCTGCTGTCTTGCACATTTAACCATCGCCAGTCGGTTTTGAATACCTATGCAAGGAATAAAATTTTCGCGACAAGATATTGCTTTTCATTAATTAACATATGCACCAACTATCATTTTTTTCGAAATATTAAACACGTTCATTCATGGCTTGAATGTTCTGTGCCGGATCAAAGTTTTGTGCGCGAGAACAGTCTTTGTTTCCATCAAACGCTCCGCAGCAGTTGACAGCACCCAGACGACCTTTATATAAATTAATGTAACAATTCGCTAGGTGTTCTTTCGTATAGTTTTATGTGTTTTACAAGTCTTGCTTCGACACTAGTTTAGGCAAAAATTGTTAAAACAATGAATGTTGGGCGAATGTTCAGCACTCAACAAGACAAGGAGGCAAAAGTGAAGTGATCTGGACTTAACCGCGCCTTTTATTTTCGAGCAGTGTTTGCGAGTGGAAGTCAAAGCAACACCTTTCACACAACTTTTAATGTCTTTTTGCATTAAGGTTTCGGCTTGTCTTGCAATGTAATGCCTGTCTTTATGCAAAGATACTTGTCGTTTCCACAGTATTTGGCTATCTTAGTTCCTAATTATAAGAAGTTATTTCTTTTTCTGTTGGCCCTGTTTTCTACGTTTGTGGCAAAGTCCTCAAGATATTTGCCTTTTAGTGTTGCTTATCTTATCGAATATGTTGGTGTGTTCCTTTTTCATTGCCTAATAAACTTTCAAAATTTGTCTTTTTATATTTCCTCGTTTCATATGCATCCGCGGAGATCAAACGTTTTTCTTGCTTTCAAGTCGAACGGTGGCAGTGACCAACAGACATGTAGGGAAAGAGAGAAATCCTAGTGATTTCAAGATAACAGACCTGTTATAGTTACTTGACCTTTCCGGTTTTGTTATCTCAGATCTCCTGGTACTTTACGCAGTTTTGCCAGTATGTTGTTTCTTCTAGTAGTCTATATTTTTACTGGTAAGTGTTTGTTTGCAAGAGAAAGGCTGCATTTTCAAAGAGTATTAGTTCGTTTAATGGAGAAGATTTGCGAAGCTGACAAGATAATACATCGATTGTGACGTTAGCACGGAACATTAAACTAGACGTAAGGTCGTAAACGTTTTCGTTCATGACCAGCAGGGGGCCCCACAAAAAGTTTGTTTTATCCGGCTCCCGAAACTTGATACAAGGGTTTTACGGTTCTGTGGTCAGGACCGCAAGCGCTGGAGCATTTTTGATAAAACTGACCCAAGCCCGCGGTGTCATCTAACGGTCCTGGTCGCAAGCGTAGCGATGATCAAAGGAATAACCAAATCGTTTTCTTTTGAATTTTTCCGAGTAGTCTATCCACTAAGCTTATTTGCTGGGTGTAACCCGCAAGCTCTGACACATGACCAGCTCTTAAAACAGGTGTACGAGTATAGGGTACGTCCGTCTCAGCTGAAATACAAGTAATTTTACGAGCTGTTTGAATGGAAACTTACATTTGTTATAGAATGTTTAAAATTAGCACGACGATCACTGATCAAGTAACAAATGAAGGCACAGGCGCTGTGTTGTGCTGACAAAGAAAAGTGTCAGAATGTGATGATTTACAGATAATATGCCAACTCGAAAACCTTATAAAGATTGTCAAGTCGCAGTGACTTCAAAAATATTTGATGCAACTGGAGTCTTCCACTAAATTTACATTTCATCCTTTGTTTAGTCTCTGCGAATTCGGTCGCTCGGATGGACTGTTTCCTTGTGCGGGTTAAATAGCTCATACGATTTTACATCCATTGCAGCAAATGGCTTGTTCAAAAATCTGGCCCACTCCGCAAAGCCGAAAGAGTAAAGCAAGGCCGTACCAGGTATGTCCCACCTCATCGGACGCCCGCAGGCAGGGCAATGAGCTGGATGAGGAAATTAAAAAGCTAGGTGGGAAAACTACACATTCAACTCTTGGTTCCTAAAGGATACGCAGGTGAAGCAACATAAAAAATTGTCTTCTTTACTTTTGAAAAACCATTCTTGAGGAATTGACAAACAGTATGATGTATTGAGTTTTAGAACAAGAAAATCATTTTCTGTACCCTGCTGGCTGCATGCTTAAAAAAGTTAGTTTTATATGCTTTGACTTTATTATGTTCATACAATCCTAAATCATCTTGCATTCTAACCAGCAAGTCTTTGAGACACAGAGAAGACTATCCCATTATCATTTCAAATATGTTTGAAGGATGTGTCGTTGTGTCAAACAACGTGTGTTAAATACCTAAGCGTCCTCATTGACAGTGATCTTCTCATGTACCATTGGTGAGAACTAAATTATCGCGTTCATCTCATTTATTATTTAAAACTTGAAAAATCTTTTTTGCTACCTTTCTTAAAATTCTATCCTATAGTTTTGTTTATTGCCATGTGCAATTCTGCATTATGCAATGGGGTACAGCAAACAATTCCGTCCTGCAGCCATTAAATGTTTTGCATAATAATATATCAAAAGTAATGACGTTTAGTAATTATAGTTATCATGTTGCTCCTTAACATAAACATTTTGATGTTCTAAAGCTATCGATTTAAATTGGCAAAATTTACGCACAAGTTAAACGGTGCGTTGCCCAAAATATATGACAATTTTTTCAAAGTGTGCCTGTGAGTGTGGCGCAGAAGAACAAACCGTCGACCATGTTGTCCTTCAGTGTCCAATCCATCGACCTCCCCATGGACTGCACGGCCTGACGGTTCTGGACGATGAGACAATCGAATGGCTGCGCAACACCTGCAACGAGATCTAGTGCGGTTAAACAGTGGTTAGAACAACTGGCTCAATAGAAGAAGGACTGAGGATGCGTAATTTACTTGAAATCGATTTCCTATTAAAATTTTGCTGATAGATTCGTTGCTTACCCCATCGTGCAGAATACATTCTTGAAATAGATATGTGCAAGTTTGAATCATCGCCTTGAATCATCGCCAAGTTTTGAATCAAATAGCGGCATACTGCTATCAGACAGGGACGTGACCAGCGGAAAGTTTCGGGGATTGGGCAAAGTAACTGAGTAACTGCGTAACTTGTTGTTTGATCCATCAAATAAACAAAGATATTGGGGCCTTAAGGTTGTTTGTCCACTCATGTTTCGTACACAAAACAACATAATGTTGTATGAACAATACTTTTGTGTCCACCCAGCGTGTGCACGTATCGATCTGCTATTTTATCGCTTGTGGCTAAATCAAAAAACGGAGAAACAAACACGCGAAGTTTCAAATTTATGATTGACACTCAGTTAATAACAGCAGTAAGGCACTTATCAGTAAGGTACGCGGTTCGAAAATGAACAACTTGCAACCCTGTAGTACTATAGAGTGTAGGGTGCATGGTCAGGCACAATTTGCTCGATGGACGCATAGAATAAGCAAGCGCTTAATAGAGCGTTTATTTCAACTTTAAACAATCAATAAACTGATAGTACCACAGCTTATCAACAAAAATGTTCTCCAGCAGAATACTAAGCTTTCCTTTGCTGAAGCTACACTGTTGGCAACACAGGAAACTTTTGTCGCTTTAGAGATAGAGCGATTTGCTGCATGCGACGTACAGTACAATGTACGCATATAGCTCTAGGGCACAATCTCATAGCATGCGTCTTAACGCCACTGATATGTACTTTCATTAACGCACAGCCATCATCCCTTGGCCTCGCATTTTGTGAAGATCCAGACCAAAGCAAGATAACGTTTCCAATATTATTTTAGCAACTTTTTCACTCGTAGTGCCTCGAATTCAAACGTTGGAGACACAACTTTCCAAACCATGTGGAATGTTGTTCAAATTAAAGCACTATACCAACATTTCAGTGCTCAAATCTGTTTACTCATTCCTGTTTAATTTAGGCTACCCGTTTTTATTCCTATTTGATTTACTCAATACTTAACTGGGGAAGAGCTAATAAAACTACCTTACGCTTTCCAGTTAGATTGCAGATAAAGCTGCAAGAACCCTTAAATGTGGCAAAAATAAACAACTATACTCCTCTACTCTAAGCACAGAATTTTAAATATTCTAGACTTGTTTAAATTGTCAGTTGCGAAATTCATGTGTTCTTTTGACAAAGGTGAACTAGCTACCTAAAAACACTTTGACAACTGCTTTTCTGATATTTAAACAGTCCACAAATATCTAATTAGGCTTGCTTCTTTGCAAAATTATCGTCTGCCCAGAATGAGAACATCTTTGGATCAGCTCTTTTTAAAGTATGTCGGTCCCTAACTATGGTCTGATATCCCTGAAAGTTTGAAATCTCACTCGCCTTATTTATTTTTAAAAAATGCCACTAATTGCCAAAATTCCTGTTGATTTTCATTTCATATGCTTGTCAATTTTCGGCAATGTTGTTTTCAGTGCTCCTATTCCTTAAATCTTTTACCTCTACAGTTACTCTCCCACCTCCCTGCATGTGAATAGGCTTTTTCCCTCTGCTTTGTGTTGTTGTTTTGTTTATTTATTTTATACAACGTTGATTCGATGCATATGGGTACCGTTTTTATTACATGTGAAACGTCTTCAATAAAACATTGATTATGCTAGAAACATGGCTTGCTCAGCAGTTGACTCATATGGTCTTTCGCCAACCCTATGTGATTCAACTATGTTAGAACACACACATCAATATGCTAAACCTGTAAGTTTTTGATGTTTTCATATTCTCATCAACATGCAATTAATTCCTGCTCTTTAAAGTTGTTTTTTTCCTCTTGTTTATTTGTATTATTTCGTGACTCGAGTCACAAAAATGCATGAGTAAACCATTACCATTAACTTTCGTGGAATTAAGTCTGAGACTGTTGAATATGTACTTTACCACTGATCACAGTTTCTAAATCTGGGCTGACAGAAGACAGCGTTTGACACTCAGAAAATATAAAAAACTTGAAGGAACAGCACTATTATTCGGAAACCAGCACTCACTGAATCAGTGGCAGATCCAGCGGGGGGCGGGCAGTTTGGGGCAACTTCCCCCCACAAACCTCTGTGGCGCCCCCTTGAATGGCGCCTCTTTGCCATAAATGCACCTCTTTTGGTCCCATGGAAGTAGAAACATATTTAAAAATACTCTATACACAAAAATAAACAACATTTTTTGCTTAGTTAAACGTCAGGGTTTAAGTGCCGGACTTTACCCTACCTCTTATCAAATAGAGTGAACAATGCAATTGTTTCGTAATAGTTACACTGTTTCGTTTTTTCTTTGCCGCGTAAGAACTGCCCAGCCCAGGGTTGCCAGATTGGCTTTTTTGACGCCAAATTTCACAAATTTGGCTTTTTTTAGAGGTCGTTGGCGTCAAAAAAAATTGCTTGGTTTTTTGGCTTTTTTTCTTCAATATTTGGCTTTTTTTGGAGGCAGTTCGCACATGCTAT
>Ga0210059_1003091_pt1 | contig 26490 bp, 21 predicted proteins | sample Ectturendosymbi2_FD_188042 | JGI IMG/M metagenome (GOLD analysis project Ga0210059, IMG submission 188042) | Ecteinascidia turbinata endosymbiont from Florida, USA - Sample 2 (SPAdes) (version 2) | ecosystem: Host-associated > Tunicates > Ascidians > Unclassified | place: Key West, Florida... | reverse complement strand
GCGTACGTACTGAAATAGTTAATGCGACACAACACATCTAATTGTTACATATTTGTTACATTGTTGCATATTTGTTACGTAATGATAATGCAATAATTTCCCGATCTAATAGAAAACTGTAACATTTAGAAATGCTTTGCGACCCACCTGAAATAGCTTTGCGACCCACTGGTTGGGAAGCACTGTTATATGGTATTCCGATGGAAGTGCTAAAATTGACGTATAAACTTTATTGATGTTTTTGTGAATGTAATTTTTGGTGCAATTATTATTATGCTTACTGTTGTATCTGTATAAAAAATGTTAGGTGCATCTGTCAATTGTTGTTTTTTTTCATCAGACATTCCTTGTAATTGGTTCAAACAATGCTGAAACGAAATTTCGAATTCTGAAAATTGAGAGAACTGATCCATCGAGCCTTCTTGCATGTGAGGATGAGGTATGATGTATGTGTTGATTCATGATTGTTGTTTATTACTCAAAAGTGACCTTTGTTACTTTTCTTCAAGTAACATTCTCTGAAGCATATGTCGATGAGGCAACCGTGACTGCTATATCTATAGACATGTGTTTGGCATGGTACATGCTGTTGCCAGTGATTGCATTTTGTTGAGCTATCACTTTCTGCAAGTTTTTATTCCTAAATGCAAGAAACTACTGCACTTTTTATTTGTTGGGAAGTTGTGTAAAGGGCATGTCCTTGTTAGAAATTGTGAAGCAGTTTGAGCTCTTCATGTAGGCAGACTGGATTATTAACTAACCAGGAGTTCTGAATATCTTTGCTTATGAAATGCAGTTTGTTTTTTGTTGGGGTATGTTTCAAGATCTCCCATATCTCTTTGTATGGGACACAATATTTATGCTGGATACATCAAGTGAATGTTGTTTCTATTTCCAATTGAAATTTCAAACAGTGACCAAAAAGATTTCATTACATAAATGTTTTCATCGGTTTTCTGAAGTTTATTTGTTTTTTGCTGAGTATCAGAATTGGGATGATAATTTCGTGATTAAGGTTTTTGTCAAGCTTTCTGGGTAACAGATTGAAATAAAATATTATGCTCCATTTGCATTGAATCTTCTTGCAGGTTATTTACACATCTTCTCAAGTGGAGAGTCTTCTGGAGAGCCTCCAGGCTGGGCCTGCAACTAGTTTGCTGGGAAGACCTAGTGCGAAACTGTTGGCACCAAAGTACACCGGATTTGGACTGATTGGTACACAGCAATTGCACTGAGTTTGATTAACGAAATTTATCAGGAACTTCACTTAAGGTCTTGATGATCTTTATCTCCCCCTTCAAAAATCAACCTGGTGATTTTTGGAAATTTGTGGTATTTTTCAATTAATTTTTTTTCAACATTGTGATGCAAGTACATCAAGGTGTGCAAAGATGGGGATTCATTAATTAGTCAAAATACAGACTTAAGTTAGGTAGAAAATTGTCTGTGCATATCCAGGAAATTTTTGTGGAATGTTACGACTCCATTTAAGGTTCTTACACTTTACCAACCGATGGCTAGAATTAGTGAAGGAGTACATTTTAATATGCAGTTGATTATGCGTTCTCTTGAAAAAAAAACATCTACATGTGACCAGCATTCACTCTGCCAAGTGCTCCGTGTTGGAAAAAAAAAGCATTAGACCTGTTTTGTTTTTGGCGATTCTTGAAAAAAACAAACAGAAAGGTTGGAATCGGTTAGAGAAAAAAGGAACTGTTTGTCTTTTGCATTTGATGCATGTTTTAAGTGAAAAAGGTTTATCTTGTTTTTTATGAAAAAAACAACAAATTTCTGTGATTCTTTGCGAGTTAAAATGTTGTTCAACCATTTTATCAGGATTCATTCGATTTTTGGAGGGCTATTATATGATTCTCATCACCAAACGGAACAAAGTGGCTGAAATTTGCGGCAACACCATCTACAAAGTCGAGGACACTTGCACGATTTACATTCCGAACCATACATCTAAAGTCAGCCACCGAGATGAGTACAGGTAAAACTGCTTTCGTGGATCCGCGGCCTTCTACATTGTGTGGAGATAATGACCAGTTGTTGGCAGTTTAACAATCGTGACTATAGCCATTGCATAGAACTTTACGTTTGATGGTGTATTCAAATCAACCTCAGTGTTAGGTCAAATTGGAAAATCCTGATTGACAATTAAATGCACGAAATCGTGCTTAAGGAAAAATGGCTTTGGTTGATTGAAACTAATTTGTGGCATTTGTCAATTCAATGTCCTTGAATAGTTAGCGCTCTTGTTTTGTTTTCAGATACTTGAAAATGTTTCAAACAGTGGACTTGTCGAGCAATTTCTACTTCAGTTACAGCTATGATCTTACAAACAGTTTGCAGCATAACATGTTGCTGTTGCAAAATAGTCAATCCGTTGAAAGCTGCGAACTACCAAGGTTGGTACATATCTTAACTAACCAAGCACTGATATTATTCAGTAACAGTTTTTTGCTGTAATGCTGCAACTGAATCAAGTCGCAATGAATTTAGTTTTTTTGCTGCGGTAGTTAATTTTTATTCACCATTTTCCCCTCAATACTGATGCTTGGTTGCAGCGCGTTTCACCTGACCTGCCGATCACAGCTTCGGAAACGTTTCCAGAACGTAGTAATTCTTTAAGCTTTGAAAACTAGCAGATTGTGACTTTCACTTACTCGTGCAAGTATATGAACTTGCGGCAAACTTTTGAGTTACGTCACACACGAATGTATCAAACGGTGTTTGTTTTCAGCTTCGATATCGAATCTGACGGCTCAACATCGGAGTCTTGGGTGCATGTCAGTGATAAGGAGCTGGCCCAGATCAAGGTATATCTCGTGCTCTGCGAAAATTGAGGCGTGGATTCTCTAGATTCTAGCAGGAGCGGATCCAGGGGGGGGGGGCGATTGGGACGATCGCCCCCCCTAAAAACCTACGAAAGTAACTTTATTCACCATGATTTTTGACAATTCGATAAACAGCATTTGCAATGTAAGGCCATTTTGCCGTCCATTGTTTTGTCACAGCAGTGTTGTGAAGTATACTTCATCTCTCTTACAGTAGCAAAGCTGTTATGAGACTTGACCACCAAATATTACTGAAATCGCCCCCCACCAACCTCACTGGTTGGATCCGCCCCTGGATTCTTGTTTGTGCGTTTACGAGAAGGTGGTTAATCTCTTAACGTGTTCTGGCTCCTACACAATGTGGTAATCTGGACTTGTATCACTCTGAAAAGCACAGTAGTGATTGGCTCATTTGTGCGTACGTTTGATGCCAACTGTATGTTTTCTACACTATGAGTAAGTTCGACAAACACCGGAAAAAAATACATGTTTTTAGCTTCCGCTGAGTATTTGATCATGTTTTAGAAGACTTGTGCTGTTTCTGGAGTAGAAGTACATGCAGTATTAAATGTGATGCATGACCGCCAAAGGGTCATTATGAACAAAACTTTTTTGCTGTTCATGAAAATGATTTTTCTTATTCGGCAGAAAATGGACAGTCAAGCTATTCAAGGTAAGTGAGTGTATTTTTTTTTACACTGGGCATGCATTGCAATGTTGACCAGCCACAAGTGACAACCGTCTTTTCACAGATCTAAATGCCGGTGTTTTCAAGCGCTAGCATTCGAGTTCAGTTTTTATGGGGATCAGAAATCGAGTTCACTTTTTCAAGGGCATAGAATGCGAGTTAAGTTTTCAGTGGAGCTAAAATGATGAATAGGAATACCTTCTTCGACTGCTGCGTTGTTGAATTCCGGTCGCAAAACTACTAGAATTAGCATCGTTGTTATGAGGCCAGAACTTCGACAAGATTTAAACAAACTTTGTTTTTATTTGTCGTTTCTTTGTCAATTCCAGTGATTTATGTTCAAGGTAGTTTCAGTGGTAGACTGATCAGTTGTAGAAGTGCTTGAATGGCACTCGGAAGAAAAGATTTTCGATATCTTATTTAATTTCCGCGTAGGAATAAACGGAACGATGTAAAGATTTCAGTAAAGTGCATCCTCGATTAACCGGCCGGGTTCAACAGGGAGGTACATTCAATTATTTAGTCTAAAATCTACACGTTTTACAGTGGAAAAAAAAACCTTTTCGTTTAGCATTTAAATTGTTTTGTGGCTAAGCTTGTTCTCATACTTGTTTCGTTTTTTCGTTCTTTTTTCTTTAGGTTCTTTTAAGTGTGGTGTAGGTGGTGGACGGCGGGCACCCTACGATAGATACTTTTCTTATTCGGCCAAGATTTTGGAAAAAGGTTGCCCAACATGGCCGGATAATCGAGGATGCACTGTATTTGCTTTTCAAAATCCCGGCATCGTGCCAGACGCTTTTCAAACCAAGCTTGCAACACATCATGCGAAATCTGTTGCACTCATTGCATCTCTGATGGAGTGGAGAAGATTTCAATTTTGCTTATCTTATTACTAATGCTGCCGTAATTGCGTGAAGCACATTAGAATAAATGTATCTTTTTCAGAGATACTATGTTCTCCTTTTTGAAACCACATAGCTTTGTTGTGGGTGTTGTTAACATGTGCCGTAGAGGCTTTTGGCGTAGGTAGCTTGTCATAGTGAACTTGTAACTTGATTCTATTGGGTTTTAGTTCGCAACATGTGTTTGTTTTGGTTTTTATACTATTTTTTACTTTGTTTCAGCGCCTGCCGCCTTCATCCTTATTTGCGATTCATTGGTTTTCACAGTTGTTTCACTTGTGCTTTTTGTGTCTTCAATGAACTTGTGTGATGTTACTACAGTAAACCTAGGTTTTTTTAAGGCGTTTTAGGGACCCGATTCGGGTCTTTAGAATCAGAGAAAATCGGGTCCCTAAAATCAGAGAAAATCGGGTCCCTAAAATCAGAGAAAATCGGGTCCCTAAAATCAGAGAAAATCGGGTCCCTAGAATCAGAGAAAATCGGGTCCCTAGAATCAGAGAAATCGGGTCCCTACAGATCCATATCGGGTACCTAACATTTTCCTTAAAAAACCTGGTGAACCGTTTGCTAGTTGCTGTATTGTACAGCAGTAAATCCTTCAGTTGTTACTTCGATCATTTGAATGTGTTTTTGAGATTCTCATTTACTTTCACAGTTATGTTTCAGTTGGATACAGTTTTTTTTCGCTGAGACATATAGCTCATTTGTCCCATAATAGTACGACCGGAAAAAAACTTAGGTTTGATATGTTGTGCTTTTTATCTGTTTCTCAGATGCTACTTCCCAAAGCCTAAATTTGCCTTGGTTTAAAAAGAAGGCAATGCTTGTCAATTTCCAAATTTCCGCCAGCTCAAGTTAAGATCTTTCAGAAGCAGGCGCCAATGCTACTTCCACTTGCGTAGATCTTTAAGCATTAGTCACGTGCGCCAATGCGAACTAGTTTGAATGATCGGAAAGCTTCCTTCAAGCTGCTCGGTTTTGACACACTTTATGCTATCATTGCAGAAGTACCGGTCGGCGATGGTGAAGTCAAGCACGTGAAGAGTCCCAGGTGACTTATCAATATGACAAAAGCATTTCCGCTTTCGTTGCAAAGTTTTTTCGACGTCAGTATATTTTCACATGCGGCATTCAGGACTTTTATCGAACCTGCAGTCGGTCGACAAACCATAGTTTCGATTGTTCCTGGTCCATCTTAGCTTTGTGTTTCGATTTGACTCGTGCGTCAAAGAATCAAATCCACAACTGCGGTGAAAAATTGCAGCAGAGGAAAAAGATTTTCGGGCCGATTGAAAGCAGACTTTCAGTTAGCGAAGATTTGCAGGAACTAATTACTCGTACCGCCTTTCTTTCCCCCACCTTTTACTTTCTTAGGCAGCGTTGGCAATTACCGGCGCGAGGGCCACCTGTGGCCGCAGCGTGTTCAGTGGCCCTCGGAACCATTGGGGAAAAATCTTCAAATCTGAAATACCGAACTTACCACAGTAAATGTTGATGCTGAGGCAAACCTGAACCGAGACTTGGCTTCCATTTCCGGTAGAAGGTACAGCCCTCCGCTAAACGCGGCCTTCTCAAAGTGTCCCCTGTGCCATTAATTGCCCACCCCTGTTCTAACTAAGGCATTGTGATACCGTTCTTCAAAAAAGAGTAGAAATTTTGTGACTGCTCGAACGACATTGGCCTGATTGTTTCTAGTTGCACTTCTCAGTGGAAAGGTTCATGTCTGTAATCGTCTTGAGATGTGACGCAGGTTGGCCGTTGGTTTGGCGCCGTGTGGCCGTTACTTGTGGAACGCCTTTTTTCTGGAACCCATGGAATTGGCTCATATCAGTTCGCTCTGGAACCTCCATATGATTCACGGTCACGTCACCCAGACCTGTATCCTTGCCTTGTTGCGTTTTGCCAATTAAGCGATTTATTGCTTTGCATTACAATAACGCAACATTTTTGCCAGTAACATTATGCTGATTTGCAATGACTTAGCATTTTTTGCTGAAAGCGCTTTACTTCTTTTCAATGACTCAGCATTTTGCCAGTAACATTTTCCTGTTTTGAACTTTGTTTGGGAGTCCAGATCGAAAATCAACTACGTACGTCATAGATTGAACTTTGCAAAATTAGCGCTTCAGTTTATTCCTTGCTTGATGCATGTTGTTGGCAACAATAGCTATTTGCGTAGTCTTAATGGGTACGTTTCCCACGAAGGATTTTGTTGAACTTGTTCTTTTCCTTAACGTTCTTGGCGTAAGGCATCGATGTCTTCGGCAAGCAGATATACATAACGCTGATAGGCAGGCGGTCTAGCTTCTTCGCTGGAACGAGGTTCATGAAGCGCGGATGCAACATCAACGTAGGTTGCTTGCGGTGGTGACTGTTGGTAAAAGGTTTTGGGACGTTGTGTGTTCGAGATAGGATTTATTTTTCATCTCGTTTTTGTTGAAGCCAGTTTAATTGTCGGCGTCTTGTTATTCTCGCACATTTGGTCTTGAGCATGGGTTGCGCGAAGCATAATTATAATTACGTATTTGTTCGCTTCAGCCCGTTCGATTGTCGGCGTCTTGTCAATTGCGCGCGTCTGTCAAGAGCAAGGATTGCTAAGTTGAATTCTGATTATGTACTTCGTCTCTTGGGCTGGAATGAAACTTGTTCGAACGATTAATAAGTACTGGTTTGACGACCATTTCGAAAATATGACTGTTGAATAGATGCAGTTTTTTCTGGTATTCCATGTAAAAACAAGAAAAAATCTTGCAAACTTATGCTTACCTGATGGCAAGTCGACGCCAGCGGACTATGATGCAAGCAACATCGTGAAATCACACCGGCTCCAATTCAGCAAACGGTACCATATTAAGAGATCCAATTACCCACCAGTTTGCGTAGAATGTTTTCAAGAAATGACGCGGTTTTATTTTAGAGAACTTTGTTTTTTGTTTACCCAGCAACGTTCCATAACACATGTTCAGGAAATAAGGTTTTGCATTTTGTAAATGATGTCTTCTGCATTTTTCATTTGTGGACCGTAATAAGATTTTTCGTTTGTGGACCGTAATTTTTCATTTGTGGACCGTAATAATTTCATATGTGGACCGTAATAAGATTTTTCATTTGTGGACCGTAATAAGATATCGTTCACAAGAAAAATTAATTTTGCGTTTTGGGGAAAATGACCCTTTTCATCAGTTACTGTTTTCAGGGCGATGTTGCAAATGAAGTCGAAACTGAACAGGTCGTCCACTGCGCTTCCACCACTTCGTTACGTCACGCACAGCTGACGTCGTATGTTCAGCACAGAGGCAGCGTTCCGGTTCATTGGTCGCAGGACATCACCGCCTCCGTTGTGCCGTCAAAACCACCGATTGTCAGTATGTTGATGTGAATTGCACAGCAAAACATACCTAGTTAACAAAAGTTTGCTGTCGATAAAATTAAACATGGAGATTTGCGACAGAAGCAGGAAATTCTGCGACACAAGTTCAATGAGCTTTGCAAAATTTGGCCTTTTGATAAGTGTTGAGATCATGATTCCAAGTCTAGATGGAAAGGATAGAAAACGCTGGTTAAAAGTGGCCTTTTTCAGGGTTTGCACTGAGTGTTGCTAAGCAACGAACAATTCTACTCCCAAGTACCTCCAAGCTGTAAAATATGCGGGTAGTCACTGCTGGTCACCGGAATGCCCATGAGAAGTCCAAGTTGTCTCTCGTCCTGCAGCGTTAATGCTGATTGAAAGGGTGTGAAAACAAGGAGCGACTAACATTGCAACAACGTCATGCTGGTTGTTACGAGTCGCTTCGCTTTTTTTCCTGTCATTCCAATCGTTGTTCTTCACACTGCATAGACTGACTGGATTATATTTATAAAAATATAAAACGAAACATAGGTCTGTTGCCATCGTACAATCTCTAAGAAACAAGCACGCTATGCGCTATTTCAGAGGATCTCTTTTTACTTCTTTTGACAATTTTTAAGCTTTAAGATGCCAAACAATTATTATTGCAGCAGTATGGCCAGTTTGAAGTGACAGTAATTCAGTTTAACTTAGATAGGACAAACGTTTTGTTTCAGTATAGAAAATGCAAAACCATCTTTCTGCACTGAACGTTTAACGAGTAAACCTGCCGCTGTATTTCATAAAATGGGCCTAAGTTTCGTTAAAAAATAAACAGGACCTATACCGTGAAAGAACGCCTTATGTTTTGATATAGTGTTCCTGCTAAGCCAACGTGAGTAGATTTGCAGCACAATGATTACAAAACGTCTTAAAATCATTAGAGTGTCGTAAAATTTGTTGCAAATCTTTTTCAAGTTGTTTCAAATCCTTTTCGCAGAGATATGACATGAAAACTTCTGTGTTTTGTTTAAACAAAAAATAACCAAGTATATCAAAACCCTCAACACGACTTTTCGCTCTAGTCACGATGGACAATCCGTTCGCGCAATCCACAGCTCTGCACTTCCAAGCGATGATGAAGCGATACGGGTCTCCGATCATGGTCCTTAATCTAGTCAGAGTGAGTTAGGCTTTGTGTTGTCACAGCTATCACAGTGTACTTTGTGTCGTCATAGCTATCGCAGTGTACTTCGTGTCCAGATCCTGTATCACGTTGCCGTGCATGGAAGTTTTTCTGCTGGGATCAACGTGAAAACGACCAGAGTTTGATGTTTTCTTCGTTCTGCAGAAAAAGGACAGGCGCTTTCGCGAATCTGCGCTGGGCGAAGATTTCAAGATTGCTGTCGACTACTTGAACCAGTTCTTGAGAAACGAGCATCAAATAAAAGTGAGCAGATTGTGTATGTTGTCCTTGTGGTTGAGTGCGAAAACAACAATACTATATGTTTTTGCATATAAATATAAAATTTATCCGAGCTGTGACTTCTTATTATGGACTTTTGCCAGACTTGGGGGCCCAAGGGTAGACGGTACCAATATGCGATTACTGGCCGTGTTTGCGTTGTACCGCACTTCTCGGTCTATCTTATTAACTGGCTCTTTTAAGGAAGCGCTAAAGTGTCATCATGTACTCGATCGAAGGTTTGTTTCGTGAAAAGTTTGAAAGAAGTCAATTTAAAAACCAGAACAATTCCACCACCACAGCGCGGAACAATTACTGGTTGGCTGACGTAATACGCCGGGTGTGGTACAAATCGGACGAGAGTGTGGGGATCGCAGTGTACTTCGTGTCCAGAGCAACGGCCGTCTGCGAAAGTTTGTTGCATTGAGGCTTTTTTCTTGTCTAGCTTTAAATGCATCACAAAGTAATCTGCAGTGCTGATGATGTATGTTGCTCTATTTTTGCGCAGTGGAGCCTTCGGTTTACTGTTCTCTTCTAGTTGCGGCATTTCGCACCAAACCCTCCCACGCTGATCAGTTGCACGGCGTTTAATTTCCACGCTTCCTCTTGAAAGCCACTTCCTGTTTCTTCCTCTTGAGCGTCACTTCCTGCTCCAAGCGCTGTTTGTCGCTGCGCGTTCACTTTTTCAAGTTATAGACATTCCTTTACTACAGAATGACATTCGTTTACAGTATTACGCGCTGGACATGGCCCATCTGTCGCGTCATTTGAAATCGAACGTTTTGAACCAACTCGCAGGCATCGCAGAATGCTCAGTTTGGGAAACGGGCATCTTTCAGTCCAAACCGCATCTTTTCAAGTCAACTCTGGACGCCGATCCTAGGTGTGTTTTTTTTCACTGCGTTGCCAGTGCTCGTAGGAAAAAAAAATTGTGATACTGTGCTGCTTGGTGTTTTTCTTTCTTGCTAATCTCATACAAAGTAAACTTGCATTTGCACGATCAGCTTTTTCTATTCATGCATCATCGCAAGCCTTCGCGGCTATTATGTGGGGTGTTTAGCCATTACCCTGATAGCCACACACTTGTCCTCCAGAAACTCGCTACAGCGGACTTCAGCATCTGCGAATCCCAAACCTTGTTCGATAACCAAGTTTGCAAACATGGCGCAAAATGTCTGAGAACTCAGATTCAATGTTCATCGAAATTTAATTGACAGAGTCATAGGTATTTGCCTTCTGAAGAAACTATCGCAACAAGAGTAGTGCAGACATGTTTTTTTAGAGGAAAGTAGTGTTTAACCTGCTTTTTTGGTTCCCGTCTCTGCGTGCTTCTCCAAAGCGTAAAACCAGTCGCCACAACAATGCTGCTCTAAATTCAATGCCGCACGATGCTACAATACTTACAAGGTCGCTCTCGGACGAACTAAATCTCTTACGTTTCACTGCGCTTTTTATAAAGGCCATAGCGTTATTGTTACATCACGATAGTCATTTAATTGCAGGTGGCAAAAGCTTGGTGGTCAGATCTTGGGCGGTTACAGGATCCAGACCGGCGTCCTGCGGACCAATTGCGTGGACTGTTTGGACCGCACCAATTCCGCTCAGTTCGTGGCTGGCAAGTGCGCGCTCGCCCACCAGCTGTTCTCGCTCGGCGTGCTGTCCGAGCCGAGCATCGATTTCGACACCGATACCACAAGGTGATCACCAGTAGTGCTGGTTGTTGATGGTGATCGAGTTGGTTGTTTTGATAGTTGCGTTGGCTGCATCCTATGGTTGCGTTTGATGGTCGCGCTGGTTGCCTTTAATTGTTGCACTGGTTGTATTTAATGGTCGTGTTGGTTGTTTAGTGGTAATGTTGCTTGTATTTGATGGTCATGCTGATTTTTGTTGGTTGTTTAATGGTTGATTTGGTTGTGTTAAATGGTAATGCTGGCTGCCTTTGATGGTCGCGTTGGTTACACTTGATGTCGTACTGGAATGCGAGATGGTATCAATACGCGCTTGGTGTGTGATGGTTGGTTGCTTCGCTGCAACGAAATTCAACGCAGTGCCAATAAAAAATGACCACATTCGTATTTTCATTCGAACAAAATTACTCTGCAATGTTTTTGTAGAATTATTTGTTGACAATGATTTGTCAACGAAAAAAACGTAATGTTAAAAATGTTCGACTTATTTGTGCAGTTTTTACGTGGCGTTTTGTAAAAGTTGTTTACCAGCAATGATTGTGTAATCCGGCAACCCTTGTGCATTCTTCGAAGTTTGCTTATAAACTGGTAACGGCCAGCACCCGTTTGAATGACGGGCTTTCGTAACGCTTTATCTTGAGACTGGACCTCCAACCCAGTCGCTGATTCGTGTTACTTCACCTACGTTTTCGCTCATCTTGCGTAACCTCAAACGCGCTTTGCGCATGCGCCATTGTCGCGGCTGTTTCTTTTCCTTGCTGAACTTCAAGTTGCAATGACGTCAGGCTCTACGAAGAGATGTTCAACGAGCACGGTGACGTCATCGCGCTCCAGTACGGCGGCTCCCAGCTGGTGCACACCATCCAGTCGTACCGTCGCACCGTCGCGCCGTGGACGTCGCACAGGCGAGACATCTTCACGACGCTGTCGCGATATTACTCGAACACATTCTCGGACGCAGACAAGCAGGTAAGAGGCGCTGGTTGGCGATGTTTAGCGAACATGGGCATCCGGCGCGGATATCCTCCCCGTCACAGCGCCTGCTCGATTAGCAAACGGCCGCTTCGGGTGCTTTGTATGTTTATGAACGCGGCAAAACCGTCTCGCATGATATGCATTATCGTATTAATTTTCGCGACTCTTCACGCAGACATAATTGTTCATGGCAACCATCTTTGTAGTAGCATTACTCTCTTATTACATTGAAACCACGTTTTCCCTGTTAGAAATTTTTCCCAATTTTAATTTGCTAAAGGTTGGAGGCGAAAACAAGGAATTGTAAAGTGGCAAAAAAGACAAGCTATGTTTATTTATCCACTTGTCCGAGATGTTCCATATAACCTTTTATAAACTTTAGAATGAAATCGTTTTTTTTTTCTAAATAAACAAAATAAAGTGTTTATTAGAACCATGTTTTTGGTCGTGCGACGAAACAACTAGTTTTGCGGGAAATAGATTCCCGCTGTACTTTGCTGCAAAATGATTTTTTCGCACAATTCCATAGGCCCAATGCTCAAGAATAGTTATGGAAATTCCAGTCAAAATTCGTTTCACATCCTTCAGCTGACTGCTATGTTTTTGATTACAGTGCATTTCGCTGAAAGAATGCACTTAAACGTCTGCAAACCTTGGGAAGCTTGCTTGCTAAGTCGTGCAAAAAATGCATTGCTAATAGAATGTTATCTAGTAGAAAGCAAGAGAATTCCCTCGTAAAGAACTTAACGCAACTTTTCATTACCTTCTCGCATGTTTCGCCTGTTACTTAAAATAAGTGTTGTGTTTCAAGTCCTCGTTAGCTATACGTTGAAATTTTTAACTTACTTTTTTGTACAAGCTTCATCCTTATTGCTTTCTGAATCGCAAAAAGAAGCCAATTGCTGCTCAACATTTCGACCACTCACCACCCCATTGCCTGCGCACGAAAAAGATGAGTTTCACCGATTGTTGTTTTTCGCAGTCCGCAATCAATCTGTTCCTGGGGATGTTCCGGCCTCATCGTGAAGCGAAGCCTCTGTGGGAAACAAGCACCGACTATTACTTGCACAACAGCAGCACGCAGGTGCTCCGGTCCCTCTCGCAGCACAACTACGCCCGCTGGTGGCACCCGGACGTCGTCAGGTGTCTGCCCTTCCCGAGCGACACGGGTTGGTTGTGTTGTCACGTTGATCCGTTATGATGTCACATTGATCGGTTGTGTTGCCACATTGTTCGGTTATGATGTCACATTGACGTGCTAGGCCACCTGCTGCTGTACAACGAATGTCATTCACGAACGAAGAGTAATGCACTTATTTATGAACAAACGCGATGTTGTTGAACAGAAGCAAAACCGGATGCTTAAGAATTGCAAGTTCTTCGAAATCGCTCATTTTTGTAATTAATGTCAAGAAAACGTCCGATAGAACGCAATGCACAACAGCTATTGTCGCCGATTACTATGCATCGAAATGCCTTAGCCTTTAGTTTTCGTGCATTTCATACGCTTTCTTTGCCCTTTGTTTAGTTTTTAAGTTGATTATAACTTTTTGATTGAGGGACATGTATCATAACAAGCATGGTATTTCATCGTAATCCGGTTTAAAAGTGGCTCTCTAGCGCCCGGCATATTGTCTGCTGCCACTGAAGAACTTTCTCCTTCCTCGCACCATATATTGTCATGCGCGCTTAAAGTTATTTCCGGATAACGTCGGTGAATAAAAGAAAATAAATGAAGGGTCCACTCTGCCTTCTTGCACTCGTGCGTCTGCATGACCCACGTGACCCTTCGCTGGGTGCGAGATAATTGCAGAGATGTCTGTTTACCGAAATTTCAGTCGCTATTCTCAAAGCGCTATAAGTAATCCGGCAAAAAAATGTTGAATCTGTTTACTGCCGCCTTTTGTTTTCCCTACTCATCAAAACCAGCAGTCTCATTGGCGCAGCCTGCCAAAATCGAATGAAACCGGTTTAAACCGGTTGTCTACCAAGACCATATGTCAGTGGCGCTGCTTCATCCTAACATTGTGCCTGTTTTCGCTTGCAGTGACTATCCTCAAGGTCAACAACAGCCAGGCCTGGCCCTGGCCGAGCGAGGGCCGTGCGGACGACGAGGCCGAGGATCAGATCACGGATTGGTTCGACGAGTTTTACCAAACCTCGGAACTGACGGTGTTTGACGAGTGCTTGCAACTTAACCTGCCAAACACGCTTTCGGAGTAAGTTGCTGAGAATTTTTAGGCCTTGAAGGCTTTTGAAAGAATCCAACAGAATCCTGTTCAGAATCAGAGAACCTCCTTTCCGGGTTAGGATTATGACTTCATAAACGGGTTAATTAACTTGGCTTTGTTTCCAAACTGAATCCTTCCCGAAATTTTGTTTCTTGTTGGTTTATTTGTCTCACAGTAAAGGCCCAGACCGCACATACAAGAAATGCGAAAAGAATTAACTCCCAAACCAATCGTGGACGTAAGAACCCACGAGCAGGAAATACTGAGCAAGAAAAATGAACATTTAAAAATGCACCAGCGATTGCACCTGCAGTCACTCGTCATCCCACAAAAGGTTTTGAACAGAGCGCAAAATTGAACAGTTGTGCAACTCAGACGAAGGCATCAAACATTTCGCAGTGTGCGAACGCCAAACACAAGATGAGAACTTCTAAAGCACGGGTTCTTAAAACCGTGAACGTGATTTAAGGGAGCGTGATTCTAAAACGTGAAAAAACGGTGAGCGTGATTCTAAAACGTGATTCACATCCGTGAACGTGATTTTGAAGGGTCCATGAATGTGATTTAAAGGCTTTGTTCTGACATTGCGATTACTGCTACGATGATTAAAACGTAGTCTCAAATATTTACTGCAACGTTTCTTCTTGAGGTGTCTGTAATTTCCATTACGATGTACAGCTACTAGACGTCCGTGGCCCGCAAATGTTAAAGAAACGCTGCTTCACGCACAAATCGTATTTCTTGTTTGGAATCAAATCATCAATGAAACGTTGGCGCGGTGATGAAAATTTAGTGAATTCTTTGTTGCGTTGCATCGAATTCAGCCTCGCTGGCCCGTCACTCACAATCCTACTTCACGCGAAAAGCGTTGTTCAAAAAATCGACTTCACTCGCAATCCTCTGCTCAGGTGCGTCTCCCGTGGTTACGCTGACGTCAGTCCTTTCGCTGTGCGGGACGAGAACTGGCAGAAAATGAAGTGAGTTCGACGACTTGTCGCATCTTCTGTGTTGCCGCAGTTGACTCTCTCGGCGCGACTCGACGTGTATTTTCGATCCCGTTTTTCATTTTTTCCAAACTTGTTGACTGCGCACGTTTCCGACCTGCAACGTGCAGAGACGTTATTTTAATAAGCTGCTCAGGCAATTCGGCGTTTCTGTTAGTTTAGCATTGTTCAAAAACGAACAATCCACTCAAGATGTGCAGCAAATGTTGTCATACTTGTCACGCGCTTGATCGTTGTGGTTTGGTTAGTGGTGGATTATTGTGGTTAAGTTGGTGGCGTGTTTTTGCATTGTCACTGGTCACTAAGGAGTGCTCGCAAAGCAACAATTTTTAAATTAATTTTTGCGAATTTCTCGGTATTTTGAAATGAGCAGGGCTTGTTTTTTTTTAAAAAAAAACTTTTTTATGATGCTAAGCGGCCGGTCTATCGATTCTCATTTGCTTTTTTGTTTTTTGTAAATCTCAAAGTAGAAAAAAAGTTTCAAGTGTGATTCGGGGCGACGCTTTCTTTTTGCCATGTTTCTGTTTGCTTTTAACCGGGGTTGCGGAGTGGGAGGCAAAATGTCCGACATTTACCAAATTTCTGACTCCCGAATCCGACTCCGTAATATAAAGTGAATGAAATTGACTGTCAACAATTTTGTAGCAACTAGCAATCAATAGAAATCGTGGCACACTGAAAGAATTATCTGTTTCAATGAAAGTTTCAGCAGAAATTGCACCATTTCAACAGGAATTCGCAACTTGGGAGTGTGATACAAACAGCTCTTCATTTGGGCTTCGGAGTCGGACAGAAAAACCCGACCCCGACTCCTAGTGTTGTTAGGAATCCGACTCCACCCAAAAACCTCCGACTCCGCGACCCTGCTTTTGACTTAATTTCGACTCTGCGTTAAAATCACACCGAGACAATTTGTAGACCACCTTCTACACGAAAGACCTGCGGTGTGATAAGTTTCATCCAACACAGCCGCGCCCCTGTTCTCAACCAATCAGCTTGTTCGCGCCCCTGTTCTCAACCAATCACAGCTGCTTGTTGGCTTCGCTCTGCAGACACGAGCACATGTCGCGCGACAGCACTTTGTCACTTCGGTCGCTGGACAGCTCGAACGGGTCGTCGGAAAGCGACGACAACGTCTTCGACGAAAAGCGCGATTTTCTCGACGAAACCGTCACCGACCACCGAAACGGCAGCTCTCCGTGGCTCAGACGCGCTACTCTTGAAGTGAGAACCTGCGTGTGATCGTCGTTAAGAGCGGTGGCATCTATTGTCATCTTAAATATTTCTGATGATATTTTTCATCGTTGTATGATGGCGAATTGTCATCGTTGTATGATGGCAACATTTGTCACCGTTGTATGATGGTGACATTTGTCGTTGTTGTATGATGGTGACATTTGTCATTGTTGTATGATGGTGACATTTGTCATCGTTGTATGATGGTGACATTTGTCATGGTTGTATGATGGTGACATTTGTCATTGTTGTATGATGGTGACATTTGTCATCGTTGTATGATGGTGACATTTGTCATCGTTGTATGATGGCGACATTTGTCATCGTTTTGTCATAAAGCCTGGTGACGTGTTCTATGCATGACCCTGTGCCGCAATATCTTACAGGGCTACAGTTTGGGGTGTTCTGCAGGAACTGGAATACTACCCTTTGCCCAGCCTCATTGTTACAAGGTCAACTCAGGCCCGCAGTAGTGACGTCTAGCACTACCCCGCTGTATGATCAAATTGTCCTTTCGAAGTCCAGGCTGAGCCCTTTAAGCCATACAAGGCAATCAGTCTAGGTATGAGGGACAGACAGGCAATTGGGGATGTCTCCACCCCCTGGATCTAGCGCAGTGCTCTTCAACCTTTTCATCATCGTGGAACCCCTGATATACTTTCGCGTTTGTCATGGAACCCCCATTAACAATAAATAAAAAAACACGAATTACGTGTAAGAAAATCAAATATTTCGTTATTGGACACTTCAACAAATAAACAGTTATTATAGAAGTCAAAAAGCAAGAAATTTAATGACTCGGTTTTCTTGAATTTCCTGAATGTCGCTGCTACATTCAGAATTTGGCCATCCCGCAAAAAGAACCCGTATCTGATATATGTGCCGATCTATTTTCTAACTTTGACAATTGAATTACATTTGGTCTGCTTCGGAGGAGGTGCCTCTTTTAGATTTGAACTACATTGCTCATTACCGTCCACACCTTCGCTGTTGCAATTATTTCGCTCACATAAAGAAAATATGCTATTTTGCTCCACCTGGCTTGACTAAATGGTACAAAGTTGGGTTTCACACTGTTTTCAACGTTCTTAATTGCACAACAATGAACAACAAGTGACGCAACAACTCTCAATATCAATATTTCTTGTTCCGCTATCTGCACTCAACCTCTTACAACTAACTGGCCTACTTGGAGTCTGAATGCGGCACGGTGATCTAAAAATTTTCATAATGACGCATCAACATACTGAAGCAAAAAATCATTTCCCCTAAGAAACGAGGAACCCTCACAGAACCTCACTACATGCTTTGCGAAACCCTTGGGTTCCGCGGAACCCATGTTGAAGAGCACTAAGAGCACTGATTTAGCGTATTGGCCATGTCTTTCGGGAATTTCTGGAGGGTGCTAAGTGCGGTCTACAGACGACTGGGCAACTTTCTGACCCTTGCAGGGGCCGCTTTTGCATTTCGCGAAGCCGCATACAATTTACTCGTGTTTTTACCACACACGCATACAATTTACTCGTGTTTGTAAATAGACAAAAATCCTGCAGATACTTTTTGGCCTTAAAATCTTCCAAAACACCAAAATCGCCCCAGTTGTTACTTTCAGTGGTAATCTTGTCTCGACGTAAAGCTGGTGGCTGGCACATCGTGTTGATAGAAAACTGTAAACAATCGGATCTAAGTCTGGATAAGATGATCCTGGACGCGCAGTTTTGACGCAGCTCAGCGCACGGGTGGTTTGGTTAAGTCTGAGTTGCGGCAGCTGTTTCATTTCGCTGGTAAGCTTGAGTAGTTATATCGACTAGCGTAGTGGATGCTTACTACCAGTAGTCCTGTATTTTGTGTTTCTTCGCTGATTTTCCTGGGGTTCCTAGCTGTCGTCTGTCGGTTTTTCTAACGGTCAACTGTGTCTGATGAAAAAGAACATATATGAAGAGCACTTACTTGCACAAAAGATCCCAATTGAAGGTAAACCGGCGACTAAAACAAAACAAAGATAAACTAAAACAAAACAAAAACTAAAACAAAGATACAACACAGAAAACCCGATCTTTTCAAAGCTGCCATTGCGCTGAAGTTGTTTGGCGCAAAGTATTTTGTTGGGATGTCAGCAACAAGTTGTCGCATTGCAAGTGGACTGTTTTGAATTTGAAGGAATTTTCCCCGAAGTTCATGTACGGCATCGACATCGACCACGCCACGTCCCCAGATGACCTTCGCATATACCAGAAATACCTCGATTATGAGACGATCTTCTCCAACGAGTGAGTTTCGCACGTGTTGTGAACAGTGGCGTAACTATGGGGAGGGGCAAGAGGGGGCGTTTGCCCCCGGGCGCAGCATCTTGGGGGCGCCAAACTTAGGTCGGAATATTTACGTAATAATTACGAAATGTCAGCAGATGCTAAAAATTACGATTTGCGAAATCTCATCGAGATCACCCAGGTTTGCAAAGTGAGCGGTTACGAACGTTGATGACGTTTTATGGTGTAGCTCCCGTCTCCACCAATCAGCGCCCGCATGTGTTTAGATTCACGGCTGCGTCACAACGCTTTCAGATAGCCAGGGTTGCGAACTTTCCGGCTTCGCTTTCATTCTATAGTTACGTCACAACAGGACGGGAACCCAGCGTTCACAGTGCATGAAAGTATGATACTGAGAGAATTTTAACGGGTGGTACGATCGGAGACCGATACCATTCCCCTAGCTTCTGGGGCCTTGTCGAAACATGTGTAGCTTGTGTGTATAATATTCAGAATATAGATGAAACAGCTGCCATGCTAAAATTAAGAAATACAGTAGATTGATTGTTATACTGGCAACTGTGGCTTGCACTAGTAATTTTGGGCTTCATTACAGAAAAACTTAGCTTGTGTACTTTCATCCTTCCGTGGGTCTTGGCGTTGAATAAATTAGCTGTAATTGTGAACTTTAAGTGACTGTTCTATGCTCATTATATTTTCGACCTATAAACAGAGCATCTCCATGCACATGATTGCCGAAATTCAAGTCACAAAATTGCTGACATAGAACTTCTCACGGAGCTTCACTGGTTTTAGATATTTCGTTTGTTAATACGTGTGTCACATTTAAATTATCTCAGTTTTTTGACGAAACAATTGATAAATTTGCAGCAGCAAAGGCAAGAAAACTTTAATTACAAGTAAAGTATTACATTGCAGTATTCCTTTTCAGTTAAATTTTCAGGATATTATATCCAAATAAATGTCCTAGGAATTCGCAATTTACATTTTCCTAGTAGTTTTGTCAAAAATAATTTGCCTTCGGTTTTTCTTATGCATTTTTCTGTCTGTCCTTCACTTTTATGTATTCGTGAGTCTGCTCACAGTTGGACGTTCTAAAACTCAAAACTATGGGAGTACAACCCACCCCTTACAGAAGAATGCATGTGAAAAAAACAGGCTTAGGCCTGCCGCCAATTGTTAAAAAGTCCGTCGCATTGCATGCGATCAATAAAAAAAATTAAAACAAAAACTACACCTCGCGCCAGCGGTGATTGTGACGATGTGACCACACCTGACGAGAGCGTAACAAGCGGGAACGCTGCATTCGGAATTTTCAAAAGACTCGGTCAAACCCGTACTTTTAGAAACAAGGGTCAGCTCTGGCCAATTTTATGCTGCGCTGCCAGAAGATTTTTGTTGCCATAAAATTCTGTCATTAAAATTCATGCAGATTTTTGCTGATCAGGGAACGCCTTGCTAGTTTTTGCATTTTCATTCACTAGTTACTACAAATTCGAATATATTACTGCGATTCGAAATTTCTCAATAAAACAGTTTAAACCAGTGTTTCCCAACCGGGGTGCGGCGGCACCATAGGGTGCCATTTACGATGCTCAGGAGTGCACGCGAGCTAATGCGTTTTTCAGTTATATCATTAAAGTAAATTGCTACCGGCTCTCCTCCACTGGGTGCCGCAAATTATATTTCCCATCTGTAAGGTGCCGCAAGCCTAAAAAGGTCGGGAAAAAAGGAAACACTGGTTTAAATGTCGGGAAAAAAAGGAAAAGGAAACACTGGTTTAAAGGTCGGGAAAAAAAGGAAACACTGGTTTAAATGTTCGCTCGTGATCGAAATTTTAAAGTGGGGTAACAATCAGATTCCTAACTCCACGAACTTAACTCTACGAATGATTTCCAAGACTCAAAGAGCGTGAGATCAATTCCGTGACGTTACAGCCACATGAATTTTCAGACGGGAAACAACTACAAGCGGGGACCGCGTCAACTTCGTACGTCCCTTTTTCCCCAACTCATTCTGGCCATCTATTCTGCGAAGAACGGACTGGGGGGGTAAACAAACTGTCTTTGTTCCCGGGCGCGGGAAACCCCAGTTACCCCACTGGTAGTGAACTCGCTCGTTCAGTCCCGACGTTTTTATGACTCGAGCACTCGAAGGAAAATCATAAAAGCGCGACTAAACATGGTCCTGCGTAAAAGTTCGGCGATTGATTTTTATAACACGAAAAAAGTGAACAATCTACCTGACCAGGAAATGTTTACATTTGAAAAAGGGCTCTTTCTGAATGACGAGCAGAGAATTGATGTAAAACCGGTTGTTTGGCGCATCCTCCTCTCATGTTTTCAGTGAGAAGGCATGGCAGCAGTGAACATGTGAAGAAAAATGTTTTTTGAAAGTAAGTCTAAGAAACATTAAAACCTAACCCGGAAGTGCATTCACGGGTGTCTTGTTCTTCTCCATCCAGCTCCGGATCGTCTGAACTGGAGACGGACTCGGGCATCTCGTTGCCTAGCACCGACCCCCAGTCGTTGAAGACTTATCGCCAGTGCGTGTCGCACGCATATCCCGTCGACCGCCAAGCGTACGTGGACTACCTCAACGAGTTCAACTGGTGATCGAGTGAAAACACTCGGTCTTGGAGAGCTCAGGGACCCGAGGCGCCCTCCCCCCTCACGCGTGCAACCTCCTCTTTGACATTGCCGCCTATTTGTTGTGCAATAAAAATGACGTTTATTTTAGGTCATTTCATGTCTTTGTATTTTCAGTGTTGTATCTTGTGATTGTCTTTAAGAGCTTTCTATCGCCAATTAAAAGAAAAAAATACATCCTCGGAAAACCTTTGAGTGTTTTTTTTTCTGCAAGCCTTGTCTTAATTCAGTCTTCATTCGGCGTTGACGAGGCTTTCAATGCAAACCAAAGCGTCTTTGCAAAACGTACACCTCTTTAATGCGCTTTTTTCGCTAGCCAGCGATTCTAACCTGAAAATGCCAGTGAAAAGACGGAGAAACAGTTCTTTTCATGTGCAGTGCCCCCGCCTACGCTTGTTGCTTAAAGCTGTAATTGGCGTAAGTTGTGCATTTCCACTTTTTGTGAGACCAGCTTTATGGTCACCGTTGGTGTTTAAGACTACAATTTGCAAGCTTTCTCTAAATCTTGGCAAGCAAGGGTTTCCACTGTTTTTCAAGTTAAAATGCCAAATTTTGTTAAATGCTTTTGAAAAGGATATTGTTCATATATTAGATCGGGATAACAGTAACATTGCTTTTAAAATAAAGTATAATACACGGTCACTTGTCATTTTAACCTCCGTCATGTATACAGTATGAAAAACTTCACTTCTACAAAAAAAACTTAAAAACATAAGTTCCAAACCAATCCATCGCAGTAGCTCCTCCACGAAATTTTGACAGTAAACCTTGCTACTATTTTACCATTGCGCCGGTACAAACCTTGTGACGTAGTAAAGATGAAATAGCATTTTTTGCAATCCTGCAACGAATATCGATAATTAACTACACCGCAAGCATGTACGAGTCTGCCCATGGCAAACACTTCAACGCTGTGATGTCATGTTTTACAAGCAGGGCAGCTCAGATATGAACACAAACAGAGCACTTCTCTGCAAACCCAAACCTTTAAAGTGTTTGGTCCCTCTTGGTCAGTCCAATAGTTGGCACAGCTTGCTTCGCAAACGACTGAGTCAATTAAAAAATCCAAATTTAAGACTCATTGGCAATTATCAGCTTCAGCTGCTTAGCACGTTGTCTTATTGCAGGCTAACTAATGTGCAGAGAAATGATACTTAACACGCATTCAATTAATTCCTGCTCCGTTGGCAAAGATGGTTTTATTTAAAGAAATAGCAGAAAATGTACATCAGAAAATGCTATTGTTTGTTCATAAAAGCGCAGAGAAGATGATATTATTAAAAATACCTATGAATTTAAAATAGAATATCAGCCTTAGTAAAAAGACCAGGCGTACTGTGAAAATGTTTTTTTTTTCATGCTTTCAGCATAAAGCGATAACTTTTATTGTGCTATCTATGTATGACCGCACGTTGAAAACGATGGTTAAAATTTTGAAGGAGCCATTGACCTTTGGAGTGGCGTGCAAAGCGATCATGTGATTTGTAAAGCTTAATGCACTGTGAGCCTGCCATATGTCAACTCCTCTTTGACAGTTCTGTTCACAAATGCAAGTTATATTCGGCCACCATTGCTGTGTTGCTTCTAATATTTAAGTAGTTTCAGCCCTTCAGTAAATTACAAGTTATGTTCCTACTTTTAAGTTCAGCATGCGTAACCTGTAGTTCTTATGCTCAGTTTGCAGTTTGTAGCGATATTTTAAAGTGAAAATGTGAAAATATGCACGAGTCAAATTTCGCGTTGGGTGCAAATACATTCACCTTATGCAGATGACTTCAAGTCAATGTAACCTTTAAAGAATTTGGCGCCCTCGAAGCCCAGAAAAATAGGTATTGCACAGTGACTCCCTCTTAAAAGTTTTGTATAAATAAATTGACTAGTTCGTGCACCATTATAATATTACAGTAATCTCACATGCTCAAATATGGTATGTTTTAAATAAACACAAAAAGTCAAACATTGTTAGTAACAGTTAAAAATGACACTGGGAAAAATAGTAAAGTGTAAAAAATTAGGGCTATCTTTGTTTCTAAAATGAAAACCACAATTTTCTACACAGTAACTTTTCTTGCCTTTTTGTTGGCAAATTCAATGGCAATGTCAAAAATTATATTATATCTGTCAAATCTAGCTCTGTAGACAGTGTGGTATGATTTCTTAACAGCAAGGTGCTCATACTAGACCTTAAGCAATTCTTGATCAGTTTAATTTCGAAAAACTCCTCTCGAAAGTATCAACACTAACGGCAATTGTAAGAAAAATTCGCAGCATTATTACCATATTTGGAACAGAGCTCCCAAGGTTATACTTTTTGTTGTGTTTTTTTCCCTGACAGTTTCAAAACTCAGAGCACCTTGTACAAAATGCACCGTACTTTATTCGGAGAAGATAACGGCAAACAAGGCAGACAGCTCCGCTTACGGCTTGAGTACAGTAATGTAAAGCTGCAGAGCGTGTATCGAATAGAATGTTAGATATGGTGGTTTGTTGTTGGCGCTTTATAAGTACAATGGTCTTGTTGCGCCAGGACTGAGTTTGTACTCTGGGTTCGTTTTCACTCGGTTTCTTTGTGTTCTGCTTGTGTTCCCTGCAGTTCTTCCGTACGCCGTGCGCCTGGCAAGAAGGCTACAGTACCAATTTGGTACCAAATACCAAATACAAATACCAAATTTGGTACTGTAATTTGCAAGGTCTTGGTAAGACCCGGCCGAGAGTCGAACTTTCGACCTACCAGCAGCGAAGCGGACGCACTTACCACCAGACCACGGGCTGGTATATAGAATAGAAAATGAGTTGCCAGCAAAGGCGACAGTATTTACCGACCAACCACGAGGTACAGAGCGCGCAAAACAAATCAACGCGCGGCGTGGAATAAATCATTTGCCGGCAGAAACAATCAGCGCCGCGGTATTTGCGCCAAACGTGCACAAGGAAAGTTCGAGAAAACACAACTCAAACACTTTTGCATAAACTGCAAAGGGGAGCCTTCTTTCTCTACTGTGAACTGTGCCTCGGCAACATAGTATAACCGTGATGCAACAATAACGTTCATCTTAATTGCACAACAATCAACAACAAGCGACGCAACAACTGTCAATATTTCTTTTTCGGCTACTAACTGCACTCAACCTCCTGCACAAGTAACTGGCCCACTTGCAATCTGAATGCAGCACGGTGATCTCAAATTTTTCATAATGACGCATCAACATAGTGAAGCAAAAAATCATTTTATAATGAAAATCACGGCCAATGAAAACGATACAAACGACATATTGCAAACGTTTCGATAACATGGCCGTGATTTTCATTAATAAGGCTATTTATCACTTCCGCTTTTCGTGTACCAAGAAATCATTTCCCCTAAAACAAACGAGGAACACTCACGGAACCCTTAAAACTCACGTAACCCCAATACATGTTCTGCGGAACACTAGGGTTCCACGGAACGACTCTTGAAGTATACTGAGCTAGATTATATTTATCCACACACACCGAAATCTATTTTGACGAGCACAAATCCAACTACACATTTATTAGATTTATACAGTAATGTTTTTAGACCCAACAATGCGATTTTACTCGCAGGTACAAAACTTAAAAGCACTTACAAAAGCTTAGAGCTCACCACAGCCACACGTTTGCCCATAGCCATCCACCATATTCCTACTAAGTTCTATAACGTCATATAAGGACTACGATCAAACGTCAACAACGACCCAACACTCGATCAATCAACCGTGTAGTGAATCACCAAAATTTGGCACCAAGTGAGTTAATAAGCGTGTTGAGAACCGTGTTGCAGCTTCATGTTAAAAAAGCCTATTGATACAACATCCGTGATGCACGATAGTTTATTGTTTGGCTAAGATAACAATCGCTTCAACACACATGCCATAGTTTAAATTACTCAAAATCAAAAACGTCCTTCAACTGCGAGCAGTGTCCCGACATTAAAACCACCTTTATTTCAATACAGCCTTTGCAGGTTTATAGCCCACAGCACAGATCATAGCGCCGCCCCAATAAAAGTGCCGCCAGGGGCGGACCGCCCCTCCGCCCCCCTTAGATACGCCACTGCTGAGATATTGTGAAAATCACTTGTAGGTTGAACACATTTACGACCCAACAGCATACTTTTGCAGAAGCAAAACGAATTTACTGATGCATTGACAACGGTACATCAGAATAGTTGCCACCATATCCAGGCAGTTATGAACAATCTTAAGTTCATAATTTTAGATTAGGTTGGCTGCAAAGAAATCTTGGGCTTTGGACTGACGCAGAGATTTCTGCGACTGGCCCATAAGCAGTCCACTCAATTTGGAAGGTAATGTCCTCCAGGTTTCTTACCGAGTAAAATACACTCAGGGATAATGCTTTACACATGCACACTCAACACTGATCAGTAGACTGAAACTGTGGTGCTGCCTTGAGCGTTATGTTCAACGTGATATGCTATGCCCGTGGATGACGTAATAATCGTCTCTCTCTCTACGGTTAGTCGAATGTTGCGCGCAGATGCAGCCCTTTGTTATCATAATTCTGTACTTTCGTTGGTGATCGTTAGCACCAGTCCCGTCGCCATGGGGTGGCTTTGGTGGGCTTAGCCCCCCCCCAAAAAAGCTCCAAGCCCCCCCAAATTGAAACATGAAACATTATAAATCAGTGGCATTTTCGTTAAATTTGAATGTCAAGCCCCCCCTGCACAAACGTCAAGCCCCCCGCACAAAGGTAAAGCCCCCTATTGACGACTTTCTGGCGACGATTCTGGTTAGCACGCTTGTGTTGCGTCTGAAAGCTGCCGAATCTTCCTAATGACCAGTCAGTGCACAAAAATTACAACAGTGTGTAAGTGCATAAAAATCCGGATTACGAGATGTGAAAAGAGCAGATTTTCTCCGGTATTGGCGAAGATTTTTATAAAGAAAAATGTCAGAAATCATTCGTACCACCAGTTCTGTCCAGTTTTGGTGAAGATCCGGATTAACCGAGAATTACTGTACTTAAAACAAAATTCTGCAACAATTGATCTTCTAGCGTTCTTAGCGATTTGGAATGGACTTTTGGCAGTGGAAGTGTTTCTTCTAGCGATTTGGAATGGACTTTTGGCAGTGGAAGTGTTTCCAAAATGTGTTTATGTGAAGACTGTTGACAGCCGAATAACTGTCTTTACTATGCATGTTTTTTGTTGCATTTTTGCTATGGTGTTTCATTT
>Ga0210059_1003090_pt1 | contig 26502 bp, 21 predicted proteins | sample Ectturendosymbi2_FD_188042 | JGI IMG/M metagenome (GOLD analysis project Ga0210059, IMG submission 188042) | Ecteinascidia turbinata endosymbiont from Florida, USA - Sample 2 (SPAdes) (version 2) | ecosystem: Host-associated > Tunicates > Ascidians > Unclassified | place: Key West, Florida... | reverse complement strand
TAGTTGAAACTCTGGTGAATGGTCTTCCATGAACTGAATAATGTGTGGTTGTAATTTGAAATAAATAGCTTTTTAATCAAAGTCACAATTGAAATTTTCATGGGTACACATCTTTTTGGGTCACCCTGTATTTCAGTCTACTATAGCACAAACAGCACAACCATGACACCAGAAAGTTACCAAGCGATAGAGCACCAGCATCTTTGAGTATGCTGACCAATGGCTGGTCAGCTTCGAGATACTCGCTTTCCGACAGCCGTATCTGCGAAACAAAAGAAAATGTTTGAATAATTCTTCCTTCGAGCGACTTGGCAACAATTTCAGTCTTACCAATCATTGGGAGGGCCTATTTAGTATATGCACCGAAATTTTTTCACCATCTTCAGAAACTGAGAGTATGGAGACAAATAGTTTCACACAAAATTTTAGAACGCACGTTTGATTCATAAAGTTTGTTAAAAATCGGTAATATGCACCACTTTCACAAAATCGTACTGTTGTGCAGTGCTCGGCAGTTTGCATTGGGTATACTCAGCAGCGGCTCGCTAAAACACATTGGGAGAAAAATACTGTGTCCTATTACCAAGTAACAAACTTACTTGGTTTTCGAGGTCGTTTCTTCACAGGGGGCTACGTATCGTTTTTATTACATTGCAGAAAAATATCAAAAGCAACCAACTAGAAAGGAGAGGAAAATTTTAAAGCCATTCATTTACTTCCACAGCAAGATTGAATGCAATTGCAGCTAAAGCACAACCTTTCACTTAACAAAGTTACATTCCCGTAATCTAGATGGGGCGGCAAGAGGGATTAACTGTTGGTGTATCTATTTTTTAATCTTCTAGTTTATCTATTCAGACATTCAAGCTTTTTTAGACTGTTCACAATTGAAATTGAAGCACCAGTCTTAGATCAATTCCTTTCTTCTCAATCGTCCTATAGAAAATATCAACAAGGCATGATGCTCAAGTGCATAATAGACACAACAGGGTTGGAAAAAAACAAGCATACATTAGTTTCAAATGCCAAAAAATAAAAGGACGTTGTTTAAGACAGTGTTTTCTATTGGTTTATATTGGTCTAACCTGTGTGTTTACAAGAAAAGCTTTTTATTGATAGAAAACCATGTTGTACCCAGCTGCATTTTCGAAACAAACGAAAACCTTCGAAACTGCAAATACGGTATACAATGATCGAAATTGAAGCCACTCACATATCGCTCCTCAGCTACCAAAGAATGAAATTCCGCTTCCCACCAGGTCGCGAAAGACGTTCGACATTTGTCTTCATCGGAAGAAACTGAAGACGTGTCACTCTCCGGTCCGCGTGTTAGTGCATGCATGCTCGCGAGCTTCCTGCTTCGCATGGATCTTCTACCTGAATAGCAATATTTCAAATTGATAGCGAGTTGCCGCCTCAAATTTAATGTTTGTTTCATTTATCAACGTTTTTACACGAATTCGTAAGGTCTTAGTTGCCAAGGAGTCTACGCAATTTGATGTAGGTCATTTTATGTAAAAAAACTGTATTCTTTATTGAACTGTATGTGACACTACAAACTGATTTTGCGGCTCGCTGGTGTTTTTGCGGCTTGTTGGTGGTTTTCTGCAAGTGACTCTTCTTATGAACAAGCTTGCCCACCCCTGGTGCAGGCTTTTTGTCAAAATGGCTAGAAAAACAACGTTTAAAACCACTACCGGGCTCAAATTCTATAGAGTTGAATTAAAAGTTAATCAACAGCACACGTGTGGCAGCAACTAAGCACATCGAGGTTACAGCTTTTTTTGTGATTATAAGCAGGAACCGAGTTTACTAAAAACTTTGGGGGTACAAACCTTCTTGTTTGCGTTTCGATGACGTCACCATTTTCAATCAACCGTAGTACAACAAACCTTCTTGTTTGCGTTTCGATGACGTCACCATGTTCAATCAACCGTAGTACAACTTCTTTGTCAAATTGGGGGCACATTTCACCATGGCCACTCCTGGCTACGCCCATGGTAGTGTATACAAGTATACAATGATGCTATATCTAGATATCTAGCACTTAGTACTGTATCAATATGAAAACACATAAATTCTGAGAGTTGGGCTTGAATAGATGCAATTATCCTCCAAAATTGTGTTAATCAATTCAAATTTGGTCAATTCCGAAATAAACTGTACTACTACTAAAAACCACAAGATCACATAGATCAAATCAAAAACAAACCACAAGATCTTTTGGTAAATGGTAGCAGTGCAACCAGGCGCGTAGCCAGAAATTTTATAGTTGATAGGGCTGGGGAAAATAACAACCGAGTTTCAACATCTACATATTTAATGCTCCTTGTTTTTAAAGCATCATCCATGAAACGTGCATGTTTCTGGCGTTTTCTCCTGAACAATTGTGTTCAGATTTAAGCCGACAAATAAAAAGCCTGCTTTAATTGAATTGGCAAGTTTAAAAATTTTGATAGTGAAATTCCAAGCTTCTACTTTGGATCAATGCCACCATTTGCTCATAAACCTTTCTTGCAAAAGCGCTAGTAAACCCTTCAATGCCCAATATTGCACTATTGCACTTGAGCAAGAAGTCATTGCAGCCGCCATTACGATAGCGTTTGTTATAGTGTATTTACACGCTTCTGATGTACACCAACACAGCATGTTCAACCGAAGCTGAGCAGCGACTTTGCTGTGAGGTACTGACTTCCGAAGTAGGCCTTCTACAAAACGTTCGCCCATATAAGAAGTGGATCCCGTTGTCATCTTATTTTTGAGCGATTAATTCATGTATGTAGTTGATGACCGTAAACGCTAGAGCAGGGGTCACCAACCTTTTGAAACAGCGAGCTACTTCTTGTGTAGCGATTAATGCGAAGGGCTACTAGTTTGATACACACTTCTGAAATAAAAATTTTGCTCCATTTACCTTCAATTATTTTAGTATTGATATTCGTTAACGTGAAGACATTGATAATGCTGATGTTATTTTTACAGCAGGTCCGCGGGCGACCTAGTGCCCGCGGGCATCACGTTGGTGATTCCTGCGCTAGAGTCTTTCAACGCGTTTGAAAAATGATTGGATTTTTGATAATCCGTAAGATGTTTTGGCTATATGTTCAACCTATTCCGTAAAACCTTTGTAGTTACTTTGAACTTATTTCGTTTAAATTGTTTGATGAGACTTTGTTTAATTTAACTGACTTCATTGAAATATAAGATGGAATTAAACTGTAAACACAATCGCAACCCCAGTATTACAAAACTTATCGGCCACACTCAGCTGCATGTGAAGATGGCTTAGCACTGCACGTAATTAAGTGAAAATACAATAACTTATCTGCGGAATTTGAAGCCCTAATGGGAAAAAATTCAAATTTAGTTTCATTTTAGTCACATGTGCTTTGCCAACAAGAGAGATTGCAAGCTCAGGGATGGATTTAGGGAAGGATAACAAGGCAGTCGCCTCGGGCACCCCTTTTTCAGAGATACCGTGCCCCCCTTAAGAGCTTTGCATCATTGTTTAGTTAATAAAGTTATGTATCACTCTAGACCCACGTTTAAAGAAGCTCTGAAGCAAGTCATATGTTTTTCAAAATAAATCAAAAATTATGAGGAAATGTGCCATAGGAGGCAGCTTTCAATTGTGTAGCTGCAAAACTTCATAAATTTTTGTTGCTTTCCTATGTATCTTATGCTCTTGAATTTCGTTCATAAATTGAAATGTGAAACAAATTTAACTCTTTCATATGCGTAATCCTCATTTACCTTTCGCAATGGCGATTTTTGGGGCCCCTTTCTGAGAGCTTACCCCTAAATTGCAACATCCACCCCTGTGCAAGTTGTCCAGAGTGTAACACTTGGCCTGTAACAAAATTTTGAGGCTGACACTAGATCTGTATAGATAATATTTTGATGAACTTGGGCGTACTGTTCACATGAACTCGGTATTCATGAAATAAATTGGCTTGATGCATAAAATTCGTCATTATCTATGCCATATCTACAACGGAAAAAGGTCATTTTTCTGGAGTGTTTTGTTGGTTAGGATTAACCGGTAATTTTAAGATGTGCAGAGACAGTGCTTTTGTTCACGTTTGCCACGTACAGTCAGAAGATCGTGCCATGGTTGACTGAATAAGTTGGTGTCATCATCAGCGAACACTTCTTAAGCTATGAGGGGGTGCTGGAAATGGATCTTGCCTAGGGCACTGAAATGGCTTGCTCCGGCCCTGGTGACAAAGTATCATTCCTGCCATTGATGCAAATATTTCAACTACCCTAGGAAAGGTTCTGAGGTCCACGTGACAGCCCTCAACAAGTCTGGTTTACGGGACGATACTAATTGTGGTGACTATCTCCCTACGACATTGTTTAAGCCTTTCAGGCTTCATCAGCACAACACGTTAGCATACTGGCTGCTTAGCAACTGCGGAATAGTATGCGAGTTAACATTATTGAAAACATAAGTTTAAACGAAAAACTTGGAAAAAAAACTGCTCACATCTTTTAAATTGGACATTTTTTGAAGTATATAAACTAATTGAAGTTTTTACAAAAAAAAATTCAAACTTATTGTTTTGCACTATTTTTCCTATTATTGCAATGCATCTCCCGTATGGGTGAACGCAGAAGCTTTTATAAAACATGTTACGTGCTGCATTATGTGCTGGTTCATCAATTAGTAGCATTGCCAAAGATGGAGGATTTCATACAAGGTAAGCTCTTGCTTTGAAAAAACAAATGACCAGATACTTGACGTGTGAACGAAAGCTATTTGCTACCAGAACTTTTTATTTCTTCTTCAAACCCACAAAACCATTGTTGCGCGCAGTCGCATGAACTCTTTGCTCGCTTCATTTATTTGTTTGTGCATCTTGGAGAGCTGAAGGCAAGCACAGTTCTGGAATTTCAACTACCGCAAAAAACGGGTTTAAACCAATGAAAGTGGTGTTGAACTTGTGCATAGCTTTTCACTACGGAACGTGTACACCAAACAGACATGGGTGCATTAAGATGTCAAAAAGGCACACGTTACAAATTCGGAAGGTCGCAGATAAAAACGCAAAAGCAATTTACTGCAAGTCGCCATAGACATTTAACAAAACAACGTGGTGGCAATAAAAAGTTCGTGTGTTAAAGAATAGCAGCGGTATTTCAAAAAAATTCAGTCTTTATCAGTTATTGTGATGCCTACGCTTGTAGGGTGTCTGAACAAAAGAATACTGCAAGGAAATCATGCGTTGAGTTGTATGGCGCTCATGGTGAGTTTCTTTGCCTCACGTAGGTAGATACAAGTATAGATCTTGGATGAAAAACAAGAACGATGTCTAGTGATGAGACAGAGCAGAAGATGCGTTTTGGTCTGCGGGGCTCAACAAGAGCCAAATCGACCATGCAGTTTGTCTATGTTCAAGGGGAATGTTTAAAGAGCAGAATGCACAAACATGCAACAGAATGTGTGTGGTGTATGAAACGCCATGTGCGAACGTTAGGAACAGCAAAACGAGAAAATTAAGAATAGGGATAGTGAGGTCCACGCCAGAGGTAGACTTTATATTTTTAGGGATGAGCCTAACACGATTGTATGGTTTGAGAAACAATAGTGAAGATTTTCATTGTGACAACACTGACTCGATCGTTGAGATTATGGGGGCAAGTTACACGAAGCATTGCTGAGGAAGGCTTCATGACCTATAGCTATTGCAGGCGACGCACCTAACAAGATTTTACGAAAACAAAATACTTATTGCAAGTTACGATGACTTTGACAGTTGTTAGGCCAATGCCACGTCAAACAGAAACATGGGAGGTTGTTTTCAGACATCCGAGCATAGCTTTTGTTCACGTGCTTTGTGGTTTTGTACGTACGCCATTACTAAATTTGGTGCAACTGTCGTATGTAATGTCGCAATAGTTTAGGCGTGTCTGGATGAAAGTTTAGCATTAAAGCAGAGAACCAGATTTGGAGTATAGGTTAACGATTTATTTTTAACATATTTAGGCTTAGTTTTTTCTGTCGAAGAGATCCTCTGTTTCGAACCACACTGGCTAACTGACGAAGCTTTTTGTGTTAACACTGACACGAGCCGTGATTTGCAAGCCAAGCCAGTCTTAGGAAAAATTCCCGGTGGTTTGAGTCAACTCAAGTCACTGAATAGTGTGAGTGTTGCTTGTCAACTGTCACCATTAACTTCCCTATATTGCGCAAAGTTTTCGTGTATTCGTATTTTAGTCAAATAATTCGGGAAACACTTCAGAAATCAGGGCAAACTCACCGTGAACACCACAAGTATCGAGACTCGAAAACAACATGTGGTGTAGTTTCATTAAACTACCCCAAATCGTGGCGTTTTAAAACTTTCGGTCAAGTGCACGGAAATGGTTGGTGTAAAACTGGTCAGTGTTAGTTAGCAGAAAAAACTTTGGTCAGTGTTAGTTAGCAGAAAAAGCTTTTCAATTACAAAAATTGCAGATCTGTCTGTTCACTAAGTTTCCCTCCAAGTAAAAAAGAAACCATCAAAATGTTTGAAACAACCGTATGCAACATAGTTATCAACTTCCCTATCATAACAATACAACTTCCTTATCATAACAATAAACCTAGAGAAAAACTATTAGGTCACTTTATATTAAAACCCAAGTGTATCTTCCGCAGAATGAACCACTGGAAAAAAAGAAGACTGACGTTAAACTTCCCGTAAGCTGAAAAATAAAAATCAAATAGTTCAAAGTTTTTCATTTTGGCGACCACAGTTGCAAAGCTGTATTTCTCAAGTTGTAAGAGTGGTCAAAGTGTCATAGTCCTTACGTATTCCTGGAGAAGCACATCGAGCACGCGTTGACACTGACAAAGATGAGTACCGGTAAGCCTGAAAACAACAAATGGATGGGTTGCCGAGAAGATAATTTTTCTATCTGCATTATCGTTCGCAAAAGATAGAACTAAGCAATTGGAACAGGGTATTTCAAACCGCTTTACTGCAACCAACGTTTGTAAAGCATGTGAAAGTATTGGGGACATATCGATTTGCTTTTTACCTTAACTCTCGGCTCAGCTAGGTACAGCTAGAGGGGGATATAATGTGAGAAAATTGATTGTGAATCGCCTGTTTCCTGCTGATTGACGTGCGTGTAGTCCCGACTCCCGGCATTAGTTGTCTTAACACCTTCTAAATATTTGTTGTGACCATGTTGCAACAAGATATTTGGTGTAGTTTGTCTACCTACAAAGTAAAAACAGCCTGCATACCAGGCGTTGCTCTGTATAGCACGCTAGCTTTGCTGAACCCATCAAACATTTGGCGCATGACTTCAACCTCACTGAACGATGGCGGTATAATTCAGAAACAAGCGGAATCACATTATTGTGCATCAAAAATGCCTGGGAACACATTTTCTCAGTGCTCAACTGCAGTAAAAATGCTTTGTTTGATGCCCATAGCATTATGCCTGTCAGTTGTGGAATCATTACACAGTCTGATGCTAAGCGCCACTTACTTGCCAACAATAATGCATATCGAATTGTGTATAACATCTCCAAAAATGTAAAACTGTTACGTCAGGATTATTGATGTTTTGATCAGATACAATTTGTACTTTGCTATGCTTTTGTACAACCATGCGCATCTCCATTTACTTTTTTTTCGTTCACTTCACGTGTTTGACGCTTTTCAAAAGTTTTATTCTCACTACTACAGTTTCTGTTTGAATAATTTTTCGGGTCTGACGATGCGTAGCGTTACGTGAAATCGGTTTCCTACTAAAAAAAGTTTACTGACTAATTCAAACCCGTCTCCTTCGTGGAGACTAGTTACTTGATTACCACAACAGTGATATGTTCGAAACCGTGTCAAAAATGACGAGACCTGAATATTCCACTCAGAGTCCTTAAAATTGAGCTGTATATTTGTCGAACTTCTCTCGTTTTTCACTGTTTTTTGGTTTTTCCTTTCCCATAGACACTGAAGTTAAATTGAGGAAGCTCACTTAACCATACCGACGGAGCATGCAAACGCGTCTCGATACCGAGTCTCAAGACTCCATCACTCCGACCCAATGTAAGGCTTCTGTATGCCGGTGGTCGAACGTAGCACTTGCGGTAAGTCGTTTTTCTTTATGCATTGCCTGTGCGTAGTAAAGACAACTTTCCCTGTAGTGTGCTTTAATTTTGCATTTTGTGTGCTCGTGTTTCCTGGACGGTGATGTGGTGAGTGTAACACTTGTAACACTGAGCCTGAGTGTAGCGAAATTAAGTGCCACTAAGAACGTAATGATCAGCTCAGGTTCTACGGCACATAGAACGATTTTTCGTAATTTTCATTTTCGGGTGAAACCCTAAAACCGCAAGAGAAATACAAAAACACTACAAATTTATAAGCAGCTCTTTAACGCTCTAACTAATAGTCTAACCTGACCAGCCTGTTGTGATTGAGGTTGAAATTGTGACGTGTCTTCCAATTCAGAGGAGATTACAGGTTTCTCTGTGGGTGCCTTTCTAAGTGTTCTTCTCATGCATAACAAAGGCGCTGAAGCCACGGTCCAGTCATCTTCGAGAGAGCGATGTGCCATTAAAGCAGTGCTGGGAACCGTGTGATGGGTGATGGTGTCAGATGAGAGAGGTGGCGGTGGAGGAAGAGGAGCAGGTGGTGTGAGACAGGAGGTGGCGAAGAGGGCTGGCGGTGGAGGCAGGCAGGCGGTGGAAGGATGAGGTGGTGAAAGAAAGGTGGTGGAAGACTGATGTGCAGCGGTAGTAGGAGGGCAGCTTAGTGGAGGAGGAAATGTAGCCGTACCAGTACAGCAGGGTACAGCGTTTCGAGCCAGTGATGCAGAAGATGATACTCGCAATTGATCGTCTGAGACTTTTGAAAAACTGCTTGAATTGACATCTTCTTTCGTTGAAGTTAGCTGATCCGCATCATCGGAAAGAAGTTTGAACGGCATCCGCGGTTTAGCACTGCGAGTCGCTAATTTGGCTTGATAGCCAGAACTCTGCGAAGTTACGCCTGAATGCAAAGGTTCACATTCAGTGCTTACGTCAATTTCACCACGCACATCGTCAGATAAAAGCCCACCGCCTAATTCCACAGGAGCCCGGCCAGCAGTTGATCGAAAACCTTTTGTTTCGCTGAGATAAGTTACCTCAGGCTCTCCAAACGCAATAGGCACGTCACTACTTGCCTCAAAACCTCTTCTTTCTGTATTAGAAGCAACATAGGACAAGGCCTTCTTTTTCTTCCAAACACGATCAACAGCTTTATATGAAGAAAAATCAGCCGAATCAAATGAAGCAAGATAATCACTGCTTTGCTCACCAACAGCGCCAAACAAATAATTCTGACCAGACCATTGACGCTGCGTGGAGTCTTGCTGGTCAAACAGATAGGACGAAGGCCCATGTTGTCCCATCATTAATGAGTCGATTCGATCTTTTGTTGGTTCTCTGGGGCACATGAGCATCATTTGTCTCCCAAGATGATGCACCGGACCAGATGCTGCTGCTGAAGGCGCACGAGCCAGTGTCGAGCTGGGTGCATCTAAATGTGGAATGAAAGCTGATTCGCTTGCTTTGGCAGTGGATGCAAAAAACATAACCAGAAGCAAACGCATTTCGCCAATGATCGGCAAGCTTTTGTTACGGTGGCCCAAACCATGCTTTCGGACGTAATAAGAGCGCATGCTTATTCTTGAAGGCCCACTTGCAATTTATACAGTATTCAGTTGCCTGTTACCAGGGCTGTGGAGCCGGAACTCAAATTTTAGGCTCCGGCTCTGGCTCCACCCCCAGACATCTAAAATTTTTGGCTCCAGCATCTGGAAGTTTGGGGCTCCGGAACCAAAATCATTCTTCCACCGAAAACAAAAAAACATTACATTATTTGCAGGTTTTTTCAAAGGTATTTTGGGGACCCGATTCGGGTCCCTAGAACTCGCTTGCCTCACTAACTAGGGCTATGCAACCAGAACTCAATTTCAGGCTTCGGTTCCAACGTCTAAAATTCTTCAGCTCTGGTTCCACCAATTTAAAATTACTTGGGCTCCGGCTCCACTACCCTACCAATTGCACAGAAATGCTAATGTCATAAACCGTATAATGACAAAAATAATGCTCTGTTAACGTCAACCAATCAGTGTTCCACAGTCGTTACAGTAGCCTATGTTTTATCCCAAGCAACCAGCGTAGGACTGTAGTTCTTACCTAACACGCGGCCAAATGAACGCAGTTTGGCATCGTATACACTACGCGATTGTTGCTCAAGGTCCGGAGATCTGACTCGACACGAGTTGTATGACTCGACACAAGTTAAAGATTCGTCGACAGAAGTGGAAGATTCGTCGACAGAAGTGGAAGATTCGTCTTCAGAGTGACTGAACGATTCCCTCTCCCCCCACATTTCTTCTTCGCAAGAGGCAGCATCGTAACAGTAGTCGGCCAATAAAACATCGCACAACTCGATGTCATTGTACATGATGTCATCGTAAGAATCCTCGTCACTGAATTTATTTCACAATGGAGAAGATTACGCACGCACGAATGAAAGTTTTCCACCAATTTACAGCGAGTGACTTTCAGTATTGACTTGATATACGCTTCGAACCTCCTCTAATAGTTTTGACATAAAAGGTTATCAAGTTGGAAAACAGAGAACCTATCGTAATTGAATCAGAGAAGCCGAACAAACCTCTTTGCCATCCAATAATCTTGAGAAATTTCATGTGTAACAAAAAGAAGTGGTTCAACGACGGCTCGTAGTTCCTGTACAGCTGCATCATTCTTTTTATCTGCTATCGTAAAGAAGCTGCGCCATTTCCAGGAAGGAGTTTCTGAAATGATTAAAAGTTCCGTTTATCACCAGCTGCGACGGTCACATTGTGCATAGGGCGTAATCTTTGACGTTCTCGGGTCATTCAATACAGTGGTTCTGAAACCGCAGTCCGCAAAGTATGTTTCAACCGGTTTTCGCATTGAAGGTTAGTACGGACTTGACAAAGCTGGATGGTCCAGGTGATCTCTCGCAAGATTCGTCGGGAACTAGAAAGTCAGAGGCAAAGTTTTTCAAAAGATAATATTTTGTAAATGCTAGTTACTCAAAATAACTAAGGTACGTTATCAAGCAGAAGTTATTCAGGCGATTTTTATTATTGGTCTTATTGTTTTTTAAATTAATTATTATTATTATTAGAATATTTCTAAGTAAGGTGTGGTGTGGTGTCCCACACCACACAAATATCCTTAAAAATCCAGAATAAAACAGCGTTAACAAAACATGCAGCCAAAAGTGGCCATGCTTTCAATTAGGATTACGCCCATGTTCTACATCACGTAAATAGTTATCATAAAAGCATTTTTTTAGAATCTTTGTATATTAATTTAAAAACTAACAATGTGAATGATAAAAGCGCAAACTTCTCAGCTATCTATTACAATGTTTTAAAACATTAGCGAAGCTTATCAGTTACCTGACTTCCTTGAGTTTGTATTCTTATTGACCGCCTTTTCTGCCTGTAAATTTGCCAACTCTCACCACGCAAGTTTTACTCTTTATTTTTACCCCATACTTTCACGTTATGTAACCGTTTTTGTGTATTTCTATGTAGGTTTTACTCTATTTATCGTGTTGTTATACTTCATCTTCCAACGTTTTTCATTATACACCTCTACGTTTTTTTGCGACATGCTGTCAACCATTTCCATAACGTTATGGTCGGTTTTGCGTTTTTGTCATCACGTAAATGGTTATCATATACGCATCTTTTAGAATCTTTGTACGTTAATTAATTTAAAAAATATCACTGTGAAAGATAAAAGCGCAAACTTCCTAGCCATCTATTACAATGTTTTAAAACAGCGGCGGGCAATTAATTTTGCTCGGGGGCCACTTTTGGAATGACGCGTTCAGCCGGTGGCCGTACCTTCTATTGAAAAAAGAAGCAAGTCTCTGACAAGTTAGCCTCAGCACTCAGTTGGAGGAAATCTTAGATTTGAAAATTTATTCTGAATGCTTCCGCGGGCCACTGTAAACGCTGGGGCGGGCCACATGTGGCCCGCGGGCCGCTAATTGCCAACCCCTGTTTCAAAACATGAACGAAGCTTATCCGTTACTGAACCTCCTTGAGTTTGTCTTCGCTTTTGACCGCCGTTGTGCCTGTAAATTTGCCAACTCTCACCATGGAAGTTTTACACTTTATTTGTTCTCTATTTTATCCCATACCTTCACACTATTTAACCACTTTTGTGCATTTTTATGTAGGTTTTACGCTATTTAGTGTGTTGCTATACTTCATCATCTCCCAGCGTTTTTTCATTTTACACTTCTACGTTTTTCTGTGGCATGCTGCCAGCCATTTCCTATAACGCGATGGTCAGTTTTGCGTTTTTTTGTCTTTGTATGTCATACTGCCCATTGTTTCTTGTTATCAGTAAGTTGCATGTTATACGTGGTTAAAACACATTGCCCTGAGGAAGCCCACTTGAATAGGTGGGCGAAACGTCGGCTAATAATAAAAATCGCCAGAAGAACTAATTTATCTGCTTGATTTGAAACCTGGTGGCAAACGCTACGAAATAACAACATGAGTAGCAAAAAGAACAGCATTTTTTGAAGATACGTGATGTCCACATGGAAAACAGTTCGCTTGTTTTCATACGCATTAACTGAATAGCCATCTCTAAATATGCCGCAAAATTGCAAGCTCGAAAATCTCACGCCAGGTTACAATGAAATTTCGTCTCACAGCTAATGACAGCCTCCTTGCGTTTGCAACATCAATTAATATAAATGAGTGGCTATAAACTATTTCGCCATGGGAGTACCAGGAAGAAAAGAAACCGTCAATCCCAGCCTCTTCCTCGTCGCAGCACTAAGAAGCAACGCTTTCTTTTGATCATAATCCGTGTCAAGCTTCGGGATGAGCTTCTCAACATCACCGAACATCCTCATGGAATGATCAACGGAAGTGAAGTACGTGATCTCCGCCTGACGGATGGCGTCCGCAACTTTGTCGTAGGTATTCTTGAAAAGTGGCACGGAACAGGATAAAATTCGGCGAAGGCGTCATTTTCTAACATGCAATGGTTATGAGTTACAGCAGGCGTGCGATTCTCTCCACTCGTGGATTGTCCCGCGTGCTGTAATTACATTCATGTGAGCGCTCGTCTTCTCGCGTCGTTTCACTGATCGTAGCAGTCAACTCCGCGCAGTGTTGATGCTGCTACTTTGCTTCTTTGTTCGTTTCCCCAATAAGTTAATGTTGTGTTTCATTCCAGCGTTTAAAATTGTATGGCCTCTCCTGCCGAAGCCCGAATTTTTGAAACCTTAAGTCGAAGTTGTCTGTGGTTCTGTTTTAAGATTCATAAAATAACAAATGTTTGATTTGGAGCACATTGGAAGGACGAGCACTATTTTTCAAGGTTTCGCCGCACTCTTTTACACAGGATGCCTCCAGTCAGGAGAGCCCCGAAGCATTTACAAATGTTTCAATATTCCGGTATTCAGCTGAATCGCTTCTTGAAATATATCCGATCTTCAATTGATTAGATCGGGAAACCTTATCATATCTAATGAGAAAGCTCAAGTTTTCCATAAACAGCAACTGCATGTGTTGATTACAATATGTTCCTTTTTCATATTTTTATTTTATCGTTGTTGTTTCACCGCCTTCTCAATATTGGGCCCTACAAAAACATTTCAGTACAAGTGGGTCGCAAGCCGAAGAAATTTGAGAAGCACTGGTCTGAAGCAACTTCATGATACTGTCGATTAACAAAATTGTGACACATCGAAAGCAAAGGAAGTTTGAGATGTCCGACGCTGAGTCGGAACGGTGGCCATGACGTTGAAGTCGGCATCATGCATATTCAAAAATTCTTTGTTACATAACAGACTTTTAATGGAAACAAGCTTCATCAAATCAGAGTGAAAATGATCCAAACCGCAATCAATTCACGGCTACCGTAAGTGCAACAACATGGATCTGCGATGCGCGTGAAAACGAAACAAACTCACCTCATCATCCTCAACAGGCCAGGATATTTCCGGGAGTGCATCGACATTGACTTGCGAAACAAGATCGGCAAGACATGGACCATCGTCAGCTGAAACGTCTTCTCCCTAAACGACAAGACAACACTCATCCGCATGCTGTCCGAAATCTCATATCCCCAACCAGTGGATTGTGGGAACACCGTGCTCAGCAACGAAAACACGTACCCCCCTACGGACCTTTAAAGTTGGAATGGGGCAAAGGGGTCAATCGGTTGTGGCGCACTAGTCAGAAAGCGATTGACTCACATTTGCCCAATAAAATAGGCGTCGAACAGAGGTTCACATAAGTAAAGCAGAGAGATACGTTCACATTAATAAAGCAATTCCACTTCAGAAATTCGCGATTTGGGCAACATGACGTTCGGCTGCCCAGATGTACGAAACGAAGGTTCCCAAATGAAATTGCAGGAGAAAATTTATGATTTTTCATGACATTTATCATTTCTGCACGAAACAAAAAAAACTAAACCAGCACTATGAGTTACACTCTACAGTTCATCTGGATTTATTTTGACGGAAGATAGAACTCATTGCAGCAGCAAACGGAATAGATTTCATCCAACAGATCATTCCGATCGGCACGACAGGTTATTAACCTCTTTCCGTTCCTCCACAGCTACGAAGCTTGTATAAGGAGAAACGATGGAATACCGAATGCTCAGGTCAATTATCTGAGGCTTCCTTGATCGTTTCAATTCATCCCGAATCAGGGGATCCACCTCGTGCATGCCGTCCTCGTAGTCGGCGATCATAGCTCGAGCTGCCAAGCGATGCAACGTCTGAAACATATCCAGTGTGAGAAAAAAGAAACAACAACATAGCGACAAGCAAGTTGTAAAGAAAGCTGTACGTTGCACTCCAATATGCAGTCGCCGGGCGAACGTATAAAAGCTGTAGATGCGTTAAATCCTTCATAGTAATCAAATCATTGCGCATTACTTTTTTGGGGGACGTGCTAAGTTCACGCCTGCGCACAAGAAGATGTTTCCAAGCGAGTTGATGCGGTAAAAATTATCACACAACTGAAAGAAACTGATGAATTGCAATAATAGACTAAACCAGGGTATTTTATAAGGCGTTTTAGGGACCCGATTCGGGTCTCTAGAATTTCAAATCGGGTCCCTAGAATCAGAGAAAATTATCATCAGGTCCCTAAAATCAGAGAAAATCAGGTCCCTAGAATCAGAGAAATCGAGTCCCTACAGATCCATACCGGGTACCTAACATTTTCCTTAAAAAAACCCTGGACTAAACAGCGTTTAGCTGACAAGACCAACGTTTCGATCCAACACTTTACAAATGTGTCAAATGGATACCTGGATAAGCTAACGAAAGCAAAATGATAGAACACAGGAACTGGGCTTAACACACCGATCCGCTGAATAAGTCAAGATCGGATTTGAACGTAGTGTTTCTTACGAAAACTTTGCAGCAACCCACGAAAACAAGAACTCAAATATACCTGCCCGTTGGTAATACTAAGTTCAGATGTAGACACTACAGTAGATATCTCTCGTCCACAGACGTTTGCATATAGTACAGCCTGCAAACAAAAGGAGATTCAGACAAAACATTCGATTTTCGGAAAACGCAGGGATCAGCAAGACAATAAAGTTTTCACTGTAGCGTTGCGTTTAAAATAACGAAAGAAGTCGTGGTTATTTTTTCAAGAAAACACAATACTCCAAAGTTTGTTTAAAAGAAATTAATCACATCGCACATTTACACGGTATTCACCAGCGGGTAAACCATGCAATAGCCACAAAAACGATGATGCCGAGCCATTATCACTAAAAATATTCAAACAAATCGACATTTGAAGTATGGCGCACATTTCCACGTAAAACAACTGCTTAGCATGATATGAAAGCATGCCATGTTGGGGTCCACGACACTTGGCTATTGATCGAAAAGATTGCACCCTACCAGCTAAAAACAATAATAATTAACGTCGTGCACAAGTGAACTGGATGCGCATTATTGATCCACTTCATTGCGTGAAGCGGTAAGTGGTGCAGTTGGTTGAGCAACCACCTCCAAACCTGTTAGACTGGATTCGACCCCGGTGGGGTCATACCGCGGAGTTGAAAACATGCACTGAGTCGTGCTCGGCGTTAATGGGTGGGTGGAAGGGAACGGTTCGCGCGTGATATTGCAATTGAGTCGCCAGCATTGCCACTCACTACTAAACTAGCCGGGTGGCCCACGGTGCGGGCAAGTGGAGATGAGCTCCGCGAACTACTCGTGACACTTTCGAGAGTACAGAATGCGAGTACAGCATAATGAAACACTAACATTGCGTTGTCACTCTCAGGGATAAGCTTGGAAGCTCAAAGGGGGCGGACAATATTGTAGTTAATTTCGTGACTACATTTGTCTCGGTTTCAATTTCGTTTCAGTTGTAAAGCACCATCGATAACACTTTCAAAACTTTCCTCGTTAACAGTTTCAAAAACTATAAAAAAAACTTGCAAGGCTTCACCGCTGAACAACATTTGAGATTTTTTGATCGTGGAAGAAGAATGTCGGAACAGATCGTAACGAATCGATCAGAAACAATGTTTTCTGTTTCCTAATACAAATCAGCAAATACACCGTAGAGCTTGATGAAAATTATCAAGTGATAAGATCTTTCACCATCATCAATGTGGCTTTTACACGAGTTCGATCAGCAAAAATGAAAGGGAACATGACGAACATTTAGTAACAAACTTTCAACACTACTTTTTATTTATGCTAACCTGTGTGCAATCAGGTACAAAACTGTAGGCAACCAAGCGCGATGAATTAAACAAAGTGCTGATGTGTTCCGGAGCCTGGTGTGGTAGTCCTTGATTGGCATCACGATCTTTGTCGTCATTGAACGTTTTCCACTCGATTCGTATGTCAGTAAGCACTGGTTGTCCAGCCTTGCTCAGTAGACCTTTGACCTTAGCAACAAACATTTGTAACTAGCTTAAAACAATAGTGATCGACCGATATGGCTTTTCTGAGGCCGATACCGATATATCGGCCATTCATGGGCCGTTATTTCGGCCGATACCGATATTTCCAAAATTTTTACATCTTGTTTTCTGCTTCATTATCAAAAATATGATGTATTTTATGCCTTACCTTTTTTTCAAAACCTTAAAAATCAGGATTTACAAGCTAGAATTTTTGAAATTGCAGCAATTTCATAACTTGATTAGCGTAACTTGTTAGCATAGTATACACTGTTTACAATGAATAAACACAGTGCCATGAATAAAAAAGAACGTTAAAATAACAAAGCAATAAGAATAGAACACTGAATGTAAGAGAACTGCCTCCGGTGTTTAAACCCAAAAAAGCAAAAACAGTGCTTGAAAGTTCAAAGATGCTGAACAATGAAAAGTACAAAATGGAGCACCAAGTTAAAGGAGGTTAAAATACTACAACGCTGTATTCAATTAACCATTGCCAAAAATGAAAATATTTCCAAAACAGCAGCACCTTTTTTGGTCTTCGATAATATTTTTGTTAACAGTTACTGTACTACATAAATGTTGTAAAATTTTGTTTTTGTATATATTTCACAAATCAACATCTTCAGACTCTTCTGCAACTCAGTGGGTTTTCAATTTGAAAAGTCAATCCAAGTCGTAAAGAACCAAATTGGGAATTTTGATGTAATGTAACATTAAATAACTGCATGTCCTTAAAAAAGAAAAACTAGTTCCATTCGTTACTGCAGCTGAAGTACTGGCATTGGTATGAAATACCTCAACTGATTTGTCAATTCTCAGTAGTTCCATATCAACAGTTTAAGATTGTCATGCAAAAATCAAAGTTTATCTGCATTTTCACCAAGTAGCCTAGAGTGAGTTAGCCGGTCATCTACAATCTAGCCTAAACAAAAGCAGCACTATTAAGGCTATACCCGATTACCGCCAGAAGTAAATTCCAGGAACAAGTCGCCATAACAGTAGCTAAGGTGCACATGTGCGCATTACGCAGCCGATGATTGTGCAATAATGCCGCAGTAGTTCTGATCCAATTACAAACAATGCGCTTTTAAGTTGCGTTGTTGCAAACATTGCTTTTGCTGATCGTATTTAACAAACGGACAACAGCAACTGTGATGCAACAATGACCACTGACTACCGCGCTGCTATCGGACCGAACGACAAATCATCGCTTCAATGTATTCATGAAATGTTGGAGTAGCGCTTCCGTAACTTGTGTGCCATATCCACAAACCAGCACGTTGCAACAGCTTGGATTGTGAGATCACAATTATCAGTATCATGCCTCGTGGAAAATGTCGATTAAGTTAACCTGCGAACACGATGTTTTAGCTTGCGTACAGTAAAATCCACGCACTTGTAGCCTATGAAGTTAAGAAAAGTAGAATCCTTTTGAGATGTTATTTGCAACTGCTTCATAGCGACAGTTGTCGTCACTAATGAGTAACGATTGTATTTGTAATCATTTTGATAACGCCATAAATGTTGCTTAACATAACGCAATTCATTTTCATGCAAGCTTTTTTAAATTAATCTGCGCTAAACTAGGCATCGATTGGACTTCTGCACCTGAGTACCAGTCAAACTTTTCGTGCTGCCAAAACTTCCGGAAGTACAACGGGAATTTATTCGTACACAACACCTGCACGTGGTGGCTTCAAGCATTGCGATAACTTCCCGATGAAGCTTTGTTTCGGTTGTGACGGCCGACACACGCTCCATGGTTAATCTTGTCTGTTTGTTTATGAAACTGCAACTGCTAGCGTTGTTGTAGGATAACTGTCTAGACTTGCTTCGCTGTGCGTTCTTGCGCAAGTTGTCTGGATGCGTGTGGAATATAACAGCGTTTTGTCAACTCCTATTGAGGCCGATAATATCGGCCGTTTTGGCCGATACCGATATATCGGTAAAACCCAAATATCGGCCGATATATCGGTCGATCTCTACAAAACAATAACAAGAACCCTTGAAAAGTTGCTTGCAAAACTATGCAGCACATCTATCAGACTATGCCAATAGTTTTTAAACCTTCAGAAGGACTTTAGGGTGAAAACAATAAGAGAAAATACAGAAAAATTGTAAAAATCATGCGTACAACTGATCTACGATACTGCTGAACCACCTGTTGCATCACTGGGCGTAGTATGAACTCATCCACAAGTTTCCTAACCTATTTCCTACCTGACCCAGATGATTTGTGAATGACGTGACGCGATAAACCATTGGTTGACATTATAGTACTACATTGATTTGGTGCTGCGCCAGTTGCAAATCCATAGATATCATTCTGAAGCAGCAGTTTATCACAAAATTGATAGCATCAGATATTAACTGACATTACTAGTGGTCTTGTGGTATCAATTCGTATCGACTAGTAGGTATCTTAAAAGAAACAAATGCCACCAGAAAATAACTTTTAAAGAAGCTGCATAACCCGGCAGGCAACTACCTTACTTCTTACCCAACGTTTGGGATTTGACCAAGTGTTAAGCAACCACACACTTCATGCCGTTGTTCCGAGGGAAATCACATCAGAAGCTCACGTTAACAAACTGTACTCGCTATCGCGAAGAGGGGTTTGAAATACAATTGTGGGACCATTTCTATAAACATTTCTAACAGAAAAGAACTGCAGCAAATACGAACTTCTACCGGTTACACTTCACCTGCACAAAGATGTGTTTTTCACGTTCCAAAATTCGCAGAGGTTTATGCATTGTCAATGAGGATCCCAAGTTTGTTCTCTCAAACCTAATTTTCCCTATTTAAAACGTGTCCGTTCGTTCTCTGTGCATTTCTCACCTTTGGTTCCCATTTAGACTTGGCGCTTAAATCAAAATGCTCATGAGCGCCACCTGACGCCAGAGCAATGCTTCTAAGAAGGTGCTGGTTGGCGGATGAGCTGTTTAGAAAAAAGCTGGATTAGAAGCTGGTATCATAAACCTAATATTCGTTAATTTGACAATTACTACCCAAAAGCCCAAAAGATGTAGATTCCAACTGCACTTGGCCTGACACTACCCAGGGAATGAACACATCAGCAAACAATTTACACTGCACACTGACCCAAGGCTAAGAGTGAAAATTCTGGCCACATTTTCCTCAGTCGCTCCACCCAAAGACCTTGCAATTTGCAGCAGTGTGTTTTCCTCGCTAAGGTGCCCATCAGTCAGAAGGAAAACATTGGTCAGAGGATAGTCCAAGAAAGGTTTGAGCTTTGCCAGCATGGACAGTGGTCTCCAAGCGTCTGATCCGCCGTACGTGGCTCGACACGACTGAAATGACACGAGGAGTTATTATAAAGCGACATTAACCCAGAAACCGAGGAGCAACGCACTTAGTTCAGCGAAATCACCAAGGCTGTTAGATTATTTTACTTCTAACTTGATCCAGGTTACAAAACTACAGCATGGGACTGTCGCATTAAGCAGTACATGAAATACCGGCACAAAAACACGCTTCGAACACGCTTCTGTACAGCGCATGTGGCTTTAAACTGCAAATCAAGCGAGGTATACCACCAGATTTTTTGCTTTTCATCACAAACTTTGCGTAACACTCATATAGGATTCCTTTTACAGTAGAAATCGCCTATACCGGCAATTTGCCTATTTCGGAACATTATTTTCAGTCCCGGTAGAAACCTTATATTTCATATTTATTTGGGTTTTTCTTTATCGGTTTTGCCTATGACGCATTTTGCCTCTATCAGCATCATTTTTATTGCTACAAGTGTTATGTTCGTTTATAATGAAACTGCGGCTACAAACAGCGGGCACCCTTCCAGAAAACAATCTTTGTTCTTCGCTGTTACGTAACAATCTCGATTATTAAAACACGATACACAGTCAACTTCAACAATAAAAAACTTCCACCACTATTTTCGTTTGCATTTTTCGTTCATTTGACGACGCATTATAAAAATGATTACATGACGCACCTCTACATTGAACAAACGCGTGGTTTTTTAATGGTTTATGTTCATTCGTCTATATCGGCAGTTCGTGCATAATCGCACTTTTTCTAAATCCCCGTAAGGTGTCAGCATGGCCGAATTCTACTGTATTACTTGAATGAATCGCTCGGCGCTGTTGGCAACTTTGTTATCGCCGAGTGGCTTTTCGGTGATAAACAGTTGGTCGTAACTGGATCCGAATCTGACCACATTTATAAAACATTCTCCAGGAAGACTTTTCAGCAACAGAAGTGCCATCTGCATAAAAACAAAGCATGATCAACATCAAGCTACGACTGGACATAACACAAGCAATAGGATAGCACAGCAAGCGGCACAATACAAAAACTTAGATGCATCAACAAAAAGTGTGATTCGCCAAATACGGCAATGCCAGTTCACATCTGTTACCAAAAAAAAAGACGAAGTGTTTCGAATATACGCATGCCTTAAGCAGAGATGTGGTATAAACTTCGAACACAGAGAATAATTCAAACGATAAGAACGTTCAAAGGGGTTGATACAAATAATTTCTGTGTGGAAGAATAAGCCAGTATCATGTCGCTTTATAATGTACTTAAAGATGAAATAAATCGCACTCTGTCATTCGTTTAGAACAGCGTCATGGCTGACTCCGCACCAGCTCAGAATTATACAAGAGTGACAACATTAAGGGTTTTGATTGTTTTTCTTAGTGCATCGTTGCACAAACCCTTGCTTTGGCTGGGTTTCGGTGTATACATAAAAAAGATGTCGTTATGACGATTTTAAGAGTGATTTTTCGTACGACTGAAATGCAGCCAGAAGTTGTTACTAAAAAATTATAAATAGACAAATACGTCATACAAATATGCGCTCACCTTTTTTAAGCCCATTTCGAAATTTTGTTCAGAACTGATCGACCGCGACATATCAATCATGATCAAGGCTCTGTAGCTGTTGATAGGCGCCACATCAAACTCAGGGTAAAACGCAACCATTGCCGCCTGAAAAACGACAACATTCTGACTTTATCTGCTCAATGCATGAGTGCACGGAAATTTCACGTAACAAATCAGCTCAACGCAATGCATCACTTGGCAAAAACACCGGACACCTGCAAGGGAAATATAGCTTATATAGTTTGCGGGTGATTCTTTGATAAAAAGGCATTATTTTTATTGCAACAATGTGCACAAAACAAGAGCAATACATGTTTAGATTTAAAACCACATCCCATTCACCTCAATGTTTATCAACACCGACAATCCTTTTTTCACCGCAACAAACGTATATTGATTTTGTTTCAGATGATCTGCCCTCTGCGCAAAAAGTATTGAATGCGTCATACCTGAGTGCTGGAATGCGATTCCACCCACATCCGGGGTACATGTATCTCAGCCAAACTGATAAGCAACTTGAAGCCTTCACTGCCTATGCATTCTTTCTTCGCCAGGCGAACGCATGCTTTGCTCAGTGTTTGCTAAAAATAAACGTTTTTACAAACCCTCTACGTACGACCAGCACTAGTCTAATCGCTTGAAGAATAACCTCACTCTGCATTTGAAAATGTATGCCATTCGGTTCGTCTTCGTCTTCACGTGTGCCCCTTTGCGAAGACTGAATAAGTCACAATCACAATACCGCAACATAAACGGGATGAACTATGTCGATAAATGCATCTTACTACGGCAAAATTTTCAAAATATCTCCCTAAGTCACTAGTATCACCAGAAGTGTCTTCGTCAACCAACAATCACGAGATGAAGTGAGAACAAAGATGCACTTAACGAAGTACCAATTAACAGGAAATAATAAAACATTACGCGCTGCGCAACAAAATACCAGAATCAACTTACAACCCTGTTTTGAAAATCTGGGCATTGCGCGCACACGCACAAGTAATCGGATGTTTCGACATCGAAGTTACATCGCACAGCATCAGAAAACAGTGCATGTTGAATTTTTCCGCAAAAATATTGTCATCAATTTGCTGTAAGGTTACTTCACAAAACGATTTGTCAAAATTACACTACATGACACGTTAAACAAACAATCTATTGAAACTTACTTTGGTTATAATCTTGTTAGTCGGGCACAGCAGCTTCTTAATATCGAAGGGCATTTCGGCAGACAGCACAAGAGAAAAATCACTAAAAAAATTCAGATTAAAACAGACAACTTTCGATAACGCGCTGCAAGAAGCTAGAAATGCATTATTATAGTGCACTTTTCACATTACAACGTTATTGTCGCTTCACAGTTTTGCTGCCTTAACAAAGCACAGCGCTTTCCACACAACAGACGGTTTACCAGGCATTCACAATAAAATTTGAAAAGCGTTGAAACAACGTAACGTTTTTCCGAAGACGCTGCAACCATTGTCTCAGCTTGAACCGAAACCAGAAGTGAACACTCACCGATGCAGGAGAACCTACCACTTCAGAATCAAGATTACCTTAATTGCGTGCTATCCGCTGAAACCCGGTCAACCGTAGTTTGAGTAACCGGTCCGGCAATGAGGACCTGGTTTTTAACCGAAGATGCCAGACATCCGGGCAGATGAAACTCAATGTAGTCGGTCATGTCGTCCTCGTTCACCTTTACCGGCAATTCGCAAACGTACGTAATCTTGATTGCGACCTCGGCTCCCGGAGGTAAATTGCCGACACTAACAGTGAAAACATCCTGAAAAAATGACAAAAAGTTGTCAACTTTCATCATGAGCTTCACCCCGAAACGAACTACCGTTACAAGCTTAAAGTGATGAAATTGCCAAACGTTAGAAGAAATGCCCTGAAACTCATGCATCTCAGGCAATAATCAATCGGGCAAAACTCAAAACAAATGAACCGGTTTTTCTTGGTCCATCAGATAGGCTCCGTGTCCAGCTGATATCGCTTCTCTGTATTCCTTGTGAGCAATTTCCTTCTCTTTAACCTACGAAGATATAATGAACAAAATAGAAAACGTGGGAGAGTATGAGCACTGAATAAAAGTATCGCTAGAAACGGGACCTCAAGCGTTTACAATTCATCAACCAATCAAGCTTAAATCCGAAAACTTGGCGCTGATCGTCCAATGCACCTTGCACTTATTTTCTGAAAATCAATGTGTAGAGTTGATATGTCAATAAGCAAGAATTATGTTGGTGCCAGTGTGGTAGTGAAATCGCCGCAGTGCTAATTCAAACGACATACTCGTACGTCATGTACATGACACAAAAGGTCAAATCAGTAAACGCGTTTGTTAAATTGCTTCGTACTAGCACCGCAGCCATGTTAAAAAGACAATAGCCAATAACTTTAAAAAAATATAACATCAACTACGAGTTTACGTTGTAGCTATTATGCGTTCGCTATGATCAGTCGTGTTAGTTGTTTTTAGTATTTCCTGCTTTGTCAGATTAACATAAATGATGATCTTGAAATTTACAGGCCAAAACGAGGGTATTAAATTCCACCACTTACAGTTACACTCAGACTGATCCACAAGTCACGACGGTTGAAATGGCAACAATAATATGGACCATTTTACTGAGCCCCAGCAATGATTAAAAATATTTATATCTCAGAAATTAGACAGTTCCTTTAGGTTTTATCGCGTTGTGTATAATAACGTTGTGCCTAAAGGGTGAAATATGTGACGTTGATTTGTGCACAGGTACAGGTTGAATTGTGGTGAGAGGCTGAGCTCGGTTCAGCTTGAACTGAGTGCGGTTGAGTTGTTGAGATTGAATTGTGCGAAAATGAGCATTGCGGAAAAGGTAGGTAGGAGAGGGGGAGTTCCGCAGAGCACAGCTACTGCCGTAGTGACGAGAACCTGCGCACATGCCATCAGCTGTCTCATTTTAATCTCTTAACTACTGGCAATTTCCGATCAGCAATAAGCCGTGAAAATCGTCAGCATCGCTTTCATCTAAATTCTTCTCACTTTTCCAACAACATGCTTCCCGTTGATGAACGCCTCGAATCCGCAAACAGCTGATGATTCCGTCAAAGGAAACACGTACTTCGCTTCCATGGCTTCACTGGACTCATTCACGTAGGCTTGAAATACGACAACCTACAACACAAACACACACATCACGCTTGTGAAGTAATACAAAACTGCAGACATTGAAAGAAGAGTGATAGTCTGTTAGTAGGCATTGTACTTGTATCATTGTGCATCGAGAGACACTGTGGCGCATCGATGAGCCAAGTATTCTGGAACAGGTATCTGTTGCCATGAAAGGCGGTACAAATGCGTGAAAAACGACGTTGCCTGCATGGGCGTCCGCAGAAATTTTTCCAGGGGGGGGCAAAGTCAACATTTTCCTTATCTTTTACTGGTTGTTGACGATTCGACGCAAATTGACGTATACAAAAAATGTCCAATGTTACGACAACAATTGCATACAGTGCTTTCCTTGTAAGAAAACTTTATACTGAGCAAGTGTTTGGTTTAGTGATCATGGATATGTTAAGACATAGTTAGCAGAGTTCTAAATGATTCACAAACTTCGTGAATTGCGCAGAACCACCAGACCATTTGCGCAAAAATGCGCAGAACCACCAGACCATTTGCGCACCTTCAGAGGAGCATTGGTTGCAGAAACTGCGCTTTGTCGGCAGCAATGCTTCTTTTTCACTCATGTTTCTTTACACACCAGGGGTGACGGGCAAACTTGTTCAATGGAAGAGTCATTTGCAGAAAACCAAAAACACCAGCGAGCAGCAAAACCAGTTTGTAGTGTCAATACAAATACGGTAAAGAATGCAAGTTTTACATTAAATGTTGTACCGTAATTGTCGGTATGAAGTTTTTGTTTGATTTTCTAGTCCCCGAAAACCTGGACAGTATGTTGTTGAAGCTGTGCAAATTAATTCTCTCAAGTGTTTATTTTTCAGGGTTGCGCGGTGGTTTGATTTAGCGAACTTCATTACAGAGAAAAAAATTCACAGCAATATGTTGTGCTATACACAAGAAATGAGTTATACACTGGTATTTTAAATTCTGGGTATTCTCTTTCTAGAGCATGTCGCCAAAAATTAAGTGTAGAGTGGCATTGACTAGTTTTTTTGACGCAGATTCTCTTGCGTTTCGGTCAGTTGTTTTTCTACAGCAGACAAGTTTGTAACAAACGGTTGGCCAACTGACCAGCCATCACTGATACATTAACACTGAATGGATTTACAAGGAATGCAAAGCGTTGTTTTAACTCTTGGAAATGGTCCAATCTGGCTTTGAACTCCTCCAGTAGTCTCACAATTTATTTTGGTATTCTTTGTGGTCTGCAAATGCCTCTTCGCGAAAGACACTGGTTCTCATTCCGACATTGGGAAAATGACAGAATGCTTTTGTCAATATGTGTCTTTGAAAAACTTTAATTTTCTTCTGGGAAGAAAATTAGCCTAACTTAGGGAAAGAAGAAAAAGCAGCCTAACTTGCGATTCAGTTTCACTGTCGTTGTTATCAAATCGCGCCGACCCCTTGGTGACCAGTGTTCCCTCTATGGTGCGCAAATGCGCAGAACTACCGGAGCATTCGCGCAGTGAAATCTCATTCT
>Ga0210059_1003089_pt1 | contig 26503 bp, 20 predicted proteins | sample Ectturendosymbi2_FD_188042 | JGI IMG/M metagenome (GOLD analysis project Ga0210059, IMG submission 188042) | Ecteinascidia turbinata endosymbiont from Florida, USA - Sample 2 (SPAdes) (version 2) | ecosystem: Host-associated > Tunicates > Ascidians > Unclassified | place: Key West, Florida... | reverse complement strand
TCGGTAACGCCAGCCCGCACACGAGGCATCCACCACTGTTGGTGAAAACATTTTGCTACGACGGCGAGCTTATAGTGAATGCGAAACCTCCGCTGGGTGGTAGCAGATCCCGGGGGGGTAACCGAGCCAGAATGTCGAGGGGCAGAACAGATTAAAAATTGGGGCAGGGGTGACTTTTTACGGTTAATTTAACGGAAGGAACGAAAAGACATCTTGTTCATCATCACACAGAAAGATGACACAAAATGCAAAGAACTGAAAAAATTGAAAAATTGCTCGAAAAAAAACGGCAATAAAACGACTTTGCAAGCGATGAAAATCCGGCTTTCGCACGTCCACCTACCTCGTCCAACAGAACGATGTTGGGCGCTTTAAGTATTGTTCGCGCGATCGCGACTCTCTGCTTTTCCCCCCCACTGAGCTTGAGCCCCCTCTCCCCCACCATTGTGTCGTATTGGTCCGGCATCGCTATAATCCGGTGATGGATATCCGCGGAAGCGGCCGCTTCTTTTACTTCTTCGTTTGTGGCGGTCACTCGACCGTAACGGATATTGTTCCTGAAATGAGAAAAAGCTGAAAAATTGCAACTTATCGTCCAAAAATTTCTCACTCGTTCGCTGCATTTTATTGGTGTTTTTATTAGAAAATAGTGGTGGACATTTTTGAAAGAAAAAAATCTAATGAGCTGGTTTTCATGAATGACTGACACATAAAAGTTTCCTAGGTTGGGGACATCATGTTTGTGCAATAAACGGATATTTTGACCATAGAAAAAAAAACAGCATTTAAACTCCCGAACTGCCCGAAACAAATGCGAGTAATGAAAAGCCACAGAACCGATACGATGCGTCTTAGAGTTCTGATAAAACCTGGAGGGAACTTGCTTTTGACAATTTCAAATTCATATTCGTCGTAGGCAATACGTCACTAACTTACGTTCGAAACCAGTTAAAACGTCACGCTTGAGCGGTTTGGCAACAATAGCCAGAAGTGCCCAGTGTCAGTCGAATTTGTTTCAAGTTGAGAAAAGCAAAGATCAAGGCATCGTATCCACCAAGATTCCTCAGTAGGATTTCAAATATGGTTTCAAACACAGTCGAATTATTGCGCATTTTTACAGATCAATGTTTGACCGGCTGATGAGTTTGAACAAACTTTGGCGCAAACAGGCAAAAAACTAAGACTCTGTTTCAAAAATACCACCCACAAGAGCGATTTATGTCAGGCCAGCACCACCAGCCCCACACTCTGTGTTGTGGGCGGGCGCAGTTGTTCCATTGTGACCAAACATTGGGTTTCATCGGCGCGCTCTCAATGTTATTCTAACCCAGTGCTTCTCAACCTCTTATTGCGACGACCCAAATATAGGGCCCAAAAGAAACAGATCTTCGGTAGGCCACCTAACCAAACCATTTTTCGAAATTGAGATCAAATCTATTTTAAAAGGTCGAATCCACAACTTCTACCTTGCTATTACATTGCCAGCCAAGCATAACAGCTGCAGGGGCTGTGATGTCACAATTGTAACAGCTGCAGTAGCAATTGATTACTACAAGACATCTCGCGTCACAAACAAAGTTACACTGCATGACATTTCTCCGCTAACGATTAATTACATTACGGCGGTCCACCAAAATGAAACCCTGACCAAAGGGTCAAGAAGCACTGCCTGTTCCAGCCCATAAATAACAATGCTTTTTTAGGTCATACACCAAAATTTTTGTGAAATGACCCAAAAACATTATGTTAATTCGGTCATAATGTCCGAAAACACAGACTATAGTGAATACTGTTATGGCGGGTTTTACTTCTATTTAAGGAACAAATGACCGAAATACCTCAACGAAAATAGAACAGTAAACAACGAAAATCACGTGTCCTTACAGTATGTTATCGTTAAATAGCACCGTGTCTTGAGGTACCACGCCGATGCAGGCGCGCAGCGACGTCTGCGTCACAGTGCTGATGTCCACGCCATCGAGGCTTATGACGCCAGACTGCACGTCATAGAAGCGGAAGAGAAGCCGGATGATGGTGCTCTTTCCGGAGCCGGAAGGGCCCACCTGTGACGAAACAAAATGAAAAAGACGTCAGCTGTTGTTCTCAAGGGTTCTGGTGAACACGTGTTTTATCGCGGTGCAACGTTGCGATGGGAAAGAAGTTTTGCTGAAAAAATAGACGATGCCGCAACGATGTCATCCGGAAATTTCCGAGACTTGCCGACACGATAACACTTTCTTCCGAAATTTGCCGATGATCACCGACAACACATTCCGGAAAAATTTTGTCGACACAGACATAGGATGATAACGCTGCACAAACGACGTAACAGCAACGCACGCACAAACGACATAACAGCAACGCACGCACAAACGACGTAACCGCAAGTCTCTTGCGGTTCGCAACACACAAAACCGCTTACCAGGGCATAGGTCTCGCCCGGCTGTACAGTGAAAGAGATGTTCTTCAATATCTGCTTCGCCGGGTCGTAGTGGAAGCAAACATCTTTGAACTGGACGCGTCCGGCATCGATCGAGAGCGCGATCGCCTCGTCCTCGTCGACGATTTCTTGGTCCTGAAACAGCGCGCGCGCGCGCGTTACGTCACCAGCGAACACGTCATCGGCTCGCGCAGAACGTCACAGCGATGGGGCGAAATCGGCAGCGCTGCCCTTTGCTGGTGATTTGGGCGAAACAGAGCGGTGTGACCTCTGACCTCTTGCCAAAGGTCAGAAGAGCAAATGCGTCACTGGGCGTAAATGTGGGAAGGCATCAATGAAAAACAAAGGGCCGGCTATGCCAGAGAAAGGACAAGAAAGGTCGTCACTCCCCTCTAGCAGCGAAGCACCGGTCGTAAATGGGTGACCTGTGGTGGCCCCAGCTGCCGACAGGGGATGTCTCTGTAAAAAAGAACGAAAACTGGAATACTTAAACGTTGACAACTGTTCTATCAACCTCAATCCCGAAAAATAGAATTTCTTTCGTATTTTCAACCCTCATAAACTGCCACGATTCGAATATCATCATCCGCTGTTGAACTTTCGTAACAGCAGCGGCCATGAATGACATCAGCGTGGAATTCACTCATTTTCTTAATGACCAGCGCGCAGCAGCGTTCGGAAATTTTCGGACTCCGAAACAAACCGAGACACTCTGACAGAAGTCTTCAACCACCGCAGGAGATGTGGTGTGAGTGCTGAGGTGTGTGTGTGTGTGCCGTGTGTTTGTGGCGTGCATGTCCGGTGTGACGTGTGTTCGTGCGCGTGTGTGCAGGCCCATAGCCACGGGGGCAATGCCCCCACAATTTTGTTGTGCCCAGAAAAATTTGTTGTAAACTTCATACGAAAATAATTCCCCCCAAAATTTCTTCCCCCCCAAACCTCAAAACTTGGCTGCGGGTCTGTGTAGTGCTTGTAATGAGTGTTTGTGGCGTTTGTGGCGTACATGTATGATGTGTCTGTGCGCTTTTGTAGATGTGTCAAGAGGCGAACGAAATTTGGGGGTTGTTAAATGCACATTTTTCATCAAGCAGTGCAGTTCGCCCTTCGCATTAAAAGGTTTGAAAAATAAAAATATAAAAAAAAAGCTTGGAAAATTTTCAAAAAGATAAACCCCTTAAAAATTACGACGGACACTTCTCTCGCGTCCACCAGACACGACTGACCTCGTTGAACAGATCGAACATGTTTTCCATGTCGATGAAGCTGGTCTGGATCATCCGGTAGTAGGTACCGAAGAACCCCAGGGGGGTGTACAGTTGAACGATGTATGTGCCGAACAACACGAAATCGCCGATCTACAAAGAAAAGCAGCGTTCGACTGACAACACCTTATACTCGTTTGCGTGAAACAGAAGGAAAAGTTTCGGAATGAACTAAAGAAACGGTGTCGGCATTTTTTCGCGCAAGAACAACCACAACGCTTATAAGTCTTCACCAGGTTTGCGATAGTTTGAGCTTGCGACAATTTGAATCATTTGCTTTCCTTCGCTTCCCGGGGTATTGAACTTTTTTATACTTTGCTTCGCGTACGAATTTCTGATTTTTTTTCCATATTTTTATTTTTTAACAGGAGCTCTCTGCTTTTTCAGAAAAACTGCGCATCTCGCGTCGCAAGAAAAAATTAGATGCAGGATATGACGTTGAGCAGAGTTGACTCAAAACTGCTCCGGATACGACGTTCGTTCGTAAAATGGAACAAGTCGATTGTTGCTTTCATTCCTACCCTGAGATCCAGAGACACCGAAAAATCGGGTACGTTTCATTACTTGATTACAATGCCAGCTTAGCTTCAATACAAGGCTAATCGCGCCGAAACAAAGAGCCCATTGTTTCTTCCGGCAACGTCATAGTCGCCATCGGTAAGACTGACATCTTTTCGCGCTTTACAAATCACGGTGCGAAAAGACTCTTGAAAGACTTTTGTTCCGTTAACGACATAGAAGACTCTTGTCGCGTTTGGGCGAAATTCGACTCCAGGGTTCCCACACATTTTAAAAAATCCTTTTCCAAACTTTTTCAATACTAAATCAAAAAAACAAATGCCATTACTTCTCTTCATTTTTCGAAATTCTTATTCATGAAACTCAATTTTACACATTGCTCAACACTGCATAAAATATAATGGATTGCTTTGCCTTCAGTGAAATTCCACTCAGATACTTCAGATGTCTTTTCCATTTAGATTTTCCACACTTTTTCAGTACCTAATGTACAATTCACTACTTTTTCATGGTCTTAAAAAACAATTTTGAAATTCAATACTTTTCACTACTGCGTGGGACTCTGCGACCCGAACTTAAAGCAAGGACGCTGTGAAACATACACGCGAGTAGCAACAACACACCCTGGAAGCGAGTCCAACTCACCTGGAACTTGCCATCCTCGACGTACTGCGCGCACAGGAGGCTACCCGCCAACAACCCGCCGTTGATAATCACCATCTGGGTCATGTTGAGGATGACCAGCGACGCGCTTGTCAGGTACTCGGATGCCTGACAACAACAACGGCGGATGTGGATGTGAATGGCGGTTCGCGAGATTGTGCGAGGGCGAAAAAAACAGCGTGTGCAACCTATTGTTGCGTCACTAATACCCAGCAACGGTAAACAAGTGCAGGCGACTCGCCCAAGAGGCAAAGGCCAGGTCGCTAGGAATAAAAAAATAGCTGTTATCGCATCAGCGCAAGCCAAGGAACGCGCGAAATGTCGTCGTCCATCTTTAGGACCTGGAATGCCGCGGTCTGCGGCATGCTGTTTCGCGTGCGGCTGTTTCGTGGCACGCATGCTTTCAAATGTTTTCGAAACGAGGCTAGACCGGTTTCACGGAAACGATTTTCTGGCGGCAGCGCCAATGAGCAGAGTTCCTTCGGCGACAAATGTGGTGTTGACAGGAGCTGGAGGCTCGCATGCAATTCACAGCATACTTCAACTGGTTTAGTGTCTCGGGATACAAATTCTTCTTGAATAACTGTGTTTCAAAGCGTCTTCAGGCTGACTTTTCAAGGAGTGCGCGAATGCATACATTCGCGCCCCCCACCCCTCGAACAAGATAAAGTGGACATGATCGGCAATCCTGGATTTTTTACCCCCAGTGATACCGGGGGCAGTTGACAGAAATCAAAACCGCAACGTGTGGAAACCAGTGATTTGCGTCGGGGCCGAAGATTCTTTCGGGCTGTTTATGACAATCCTCACGCGCGATCCTGATCGCGAGGCCGTCTATGACGTATCCTAGCAACGCAGTAGCGACGCTTCTACGAAAAGCGCCGCGCTTTTCGGCGAGATGTGCTTTGCCTGAACGCCTGCTTTACTTGCCCTGTAGTTTTTTTCGCGCTATTTCAACATTCCGACACGACGCTGGACATGGCCGGCGGTTGACGCAAAACACGTTGTGAGAATGCAGAAAAAACGTCGGTGTGGTGCGCTTTTGAGTCACGCAATAATCGAGTAAGCAAAGGTAGTAATGGAGTATGCAAACGCAATAATCGAGTAAGCAAACGTAGTAATGGAGTATGCAAACGCAATAATCGAGTACCGTATTTGCTCGATTATTAGCCGCACGAACAAAGGCTACTAAGCCTCTGTGATACTTTCGGGTGGTAGCATGTTTCGCGTTTTTGGCATTCCTGTTAATTATGCTTAAACCAGGGTATTTTTAAGGCGTTTTGGGGACCCGATTCGGGTCCTTAAAATTGAAAATCGGGTCCCCGCAATCAGCGAAATCGGGTCCCTACAGGTCCATACCGGGTACCTAACATTTTCCTTAAAAAAAACTGCTCAAACCACTACAACTGCCTTCTGTTCATCATAATCCCTCCTGTGACGGATGTGCACGTGATGCTGAAGAGAATAGAATGCGAAAAGAGAGTTTGGTCGACAAAACGTAGCCAAGGAAAGGCTGAAGAACGTCAACTATACCTTTCGATAAGGCAAAGAAACAAAAAAGGCAAGCCACCCTTGATTGTAAGCCGCATGAAATGATGAAAGAAAGCTTTGTGTAAGCCGCGGCTTACAACCGAATAAATACGGTACGTTAACCCAGTAATCGGGTAAGTAAGACACTTGACTCGCCTGGTAATCCACAATAGCTTCGTGAAACCGATTGACTTCGTATTCTTCCGCGTTGTAATATTTCACCTGCAAAAGCACGTGATGGTAAGTAATGATTTGAAAACAAACAAAAAAGAATTACAAACGAGAGGCGTAGCGACACAATTGCGCGGTGGAGAGAGAGAAAAAAAACAACGAGAGGTGAGAGAAAAAGGCAAATACTGGATGTTTCGAACGAAACAGGCAACAAACAAAACCCGAAGTTTGAAAATTTGAAACATAGCAAACAACCGTTTCGAAGTTGAGCAGTGAATCGATGGCGCGCTGCTTTGCTTTATTGTCCTTCGTGTTCATGTCTCGACGGTACTTCGTCCTCCATTCGGTTATGATTATGGTCGTTACTAAATGTGCAAATAAAAATACTTGTTCCCAGCTAAAGCTCCTCGCCTTTGCAAGCATACATTATCACACTGAAGATTGCATAGCTTCAGGCGTAAATAAAATACAAAAAAACATATCGTGTCAATTCGCAGGAGATGAAAGCGACAAACTGCCATTCCTGCCTCTCGTCCATTGTTCCGCCTGTTACCGACGGTCAAGATCACCTGAGGAGGCATCGCGTACCCTCTTTACACTGCACTGTTATCGGATTCGTGTTCGATTGGGAATCCCATAAATCACTCAAGCACGACCATGAGTGTCTCACCGAGCTGCTTGAGCGCGCATTTTTGCAGCCATACCCGATTCAGCGAATCCCACTTGCAGAGGTAGGTTGAGAATCCGATGATAAGGGATTCGAGCGGAAAAGAGGTAGGGTGGTTTGTATTAAGTCTTGTGCAACTTTTTCTTTACTTGTTTGATGCTAAAACCACTACCGTGGAACAGATTAGCCTATTCAAGCTAATCTGTAGCAAAAATAACGGATTATTTATTGAATAGTTTTGCCTGTAGCCTAACCACACCTAGTTAGGGTAACAATCAGCAAAATTGAATCGGTTGAGCAAACTGGAAGATTATTCGGTAGGTTAAAAGACATCAGATATTGGGCAGAAGGACTATTACACCAATACTAATTAATAAGTTTTCATTACAACTTGGTATAGTAGAGTGATTCGAACTCTGTGCAAAATACGTAGCCTAATATTGGAAGTGGATGACTTCAGTATAGGCTACACTTCGAACTTTGTATCCCAGTTATGTTGCTATGATTTCCTCAGTTCATAATGGAACACATGGAGTAGCATAAAATGTGGCATAAAAGTTTGTGGAATAGGTTACAGTTGTAATTTGGTGAACTGCAGTAGCCTACCTAGTGTTCGTAGATTTCTACTTATAAAGTGCTGCGAATCCTCATATTTGACACGCTGTTGTATTGCACTGCAGAGAACAGACTGGTAATGATCGTGACTGAAATCAACAAAGTGGCTTTGCAGTGTGAAAACGAACTCCCATTTCCTGCCGTATAGAAGCTGTTCGCTGTTCAAATTCTATTGAAGTCACTTGAAGAGTGCAATTACGATGCGACGTGGTTTTCATGACCTCATCGCCCAGCAGTTCTCCACGATTTTCTCTGCTGGCTTTTATTTTTCGGACTACATTAAATAAAATCACATCTCAGCGATTCCAACAACACCTACAAAAAGCACCTTTGTGTAGTGGAATCAGCTTTCACCTTTTCATTTTCACCTATTCCCAGCTTTCGAAATACCATAGGCCAAGCGCACGCAGCAAATCTTTGAGTCCTTGCAGTGTGAAAACGCCCCAATATCGAGTTCGCAAGTGCGTTCACGAAGGAAAGCCAAGGGCGACGAATCGTTCACGCGTCAATCCGATGACAGTGCAGTGTAAAGTGGGTAACGGTGGCCTCGCCAACATGGGAACGCATACGGGTCGGGGAAAAGCAACAGCTGCGCGCAATTTATCGCGCGTGTTCGCCGTAAAAAAATTGCGTGCAATTTATCGCGCGTGCTCGCCCTAAAAAAATTGCGTGCAATTTATCTCGCGTGACCGCCGTAAAAAAAACAAACGCATGTAATTTGTCGGCAGCGCTCGCCGTATCTGCAAAAGCATGCTCGCTCGGAGAACGCTGCCTGAATACGTGCGCGCAGTGACGCGCAAACAAGCGAGCAACGCCCGTGCGAGCATCGAATGACAACTGATCAAACAAACATGACTCAGCATGAATCAGCAGTTCGCAGGTTTGCTCAGGAAGTTTTGCAAACAGCACGCCTACGGTCGGATTTTCGCAGCGCCCAACGAAGCACTCGCTTTGTTTCAGGCGCGTTTACTGCAGGCAAACACGTGGAAGCATCGAAGCTGGTCCTTGTACATTTAAGGTTGCGTCCATTTCGTCGGTGTTCTATTTGCTGCTGTGTGTTGTAATCGTTTACTGGCGGTAGAAGGTTATTTTTCAAGTTTACAAAAAAATAAACTGTCTGCCGGGGCGCCGGAAAAACCGGAATGGTTATCGTCGTGTCTGGCATTCCTAGTAAAGCTAACAATATAATACATTACACTCAAGCTGTGACTGATTGTTCTGTTTTACTTTGTTTAGTAATGCCTAATCTAATGAATACCTGTATTTTGTGCACACTCTTCTAAAGCAGACGTTTCAGAAACACAGCTTTAGCGGCGAGGCAAACGAAAATGTGTATCTTTCCACTACTTCCCATAAAACAGACATTTGAAAAACAAAACTTCATAGCGGCGAGGCAAACGCTCGCCGTTCGACTCACCCAAATACATCGCCAGACACACGAACACGATCACGCCGAACCAGACGTTGAACGCGGTTATGAAATACACAATGGCGATTATGATGTCACAGATGGTGGGCAGGATCTGAAAGACGACGTAGGACAGCAGGTTGTTGATGCTGGTCGTGCCGCGGTCGATCGAACGCAGGACTTCCCCTGTTTTGCGACCCAGGTGCCAGCGCAACGACAGGCTGTGCAGGTGGGCGAATAGTTTTTTCTGCGAAAAACAATGACAGCAGTCCAAGGGAAGAAGTATCTCTCAACACCAGTGGTGTTTAACGGGAAGGCAAGCCTCCCCAGAGGGGGCGGATGAATTTCCAGGTGGGCGCAAGACTTTACGCACTCTACTACAGGGAAAGCTTTTGAACGGGAAAGAGTTCCGTTAATTTACTTATTTAATGTCAAGGGGGGTTGGGCTTGAAACAAAGGTCAATTACTTAAGTGAGGCGTGGTAGAAAAAAGCTTGAGAACCACTGCTTAATACAGTGCTTGGCGCTGAAGCAACTCACCAAACCACCTCAACCCGCCTGGAGAAAAAGTTACCGGAATCCCAACAAGCGTTTCAACGGGGCAATTCCCGTGTTCGCTACATGCTGTACTTAAAGTTAATAGCTTTACGCGTGATTGTATAATAAAACATAATGTTTTAACCAAGTGCTTTTTCCTTCAGGGCTGCTGCAGATGACAGAGCTATCACGGACGGTACTGCATGAAGAAAGACTAGGAACTAACATATTATTGCATTAATCACCATCCTAAAACGCAAATTAATCATCCTGATAATTAATCTCCACATATCAGCAATTTTTTTTAGAAAAGCGGTAGAATCGACGTGAATCTGTTTTTTTCAACTATTTGAATAAATCGATTTCTTCTCAAAAAAATTGCTCATAGAGTCAACGGCGTCGCATTAGAGAAGACTAGTTACTTGAACACAGGTATGTGCAAGTCCAAGTAGTCGGTTGGTTCCTCAAAAACTTCTAGCAGACCTAGCTTTTAATTGTTAATCAACCTTTTAATTGTTAATTAATCAAAAAACGCAAATCATGCCTTCCACAGGCACTCTCGAACGCAAAGGCTGCACGTCAACAATCTGAAAAGCAAAACACACTCAGCCCGCAATCTTTTATCTGTCCACACTAACCCAGGCAATTACTTGTTCCACTATGAAGGACGAGACCGGCCCGACCAGATCGGGGTTCGAACCCGCATTGCTGCATCCGTACGGCGAATGCTTTGAGCATGAGCAAGGCCAGACAGCCAGCTTGTCATGCAACATTGACGAAATGGTAGCCATGATATGAGAACAATTACCTGCCGGGCAATTGAAAATAACCCGATACAGTGAAATATCGCGCGTGCGATTTTGTTCGGGGAAGAAAATGGACGAAAGCTCTGTTTCATCGCCGCTCCATCAGCACATGTTCATGTTACATTCAAATCAATTGGTATTCGCTTAGAAACCCTGCTCAGTTGACCCTGGCCACTTTGGCCAAACCAATTTTCAACTTTTCTTGAAGCAATACTTACAGTTCAGGTTTTAACGTTGGTTCTTTCAGCAGCTGATTTTTCGTGTGCTCTGTCAAGCAGTCCTATAGAAATCTGCGTTAAGTTTTGTATGTTTGAGTATGGGGGGAAATTGGCCAAATCGGCCCATGGTCCCCTGTCGTGTGACAAGAAAAGCCACTTTGCTCAAAACGCATTTGCGCCCGTAGATTCACGAGCACGTAAGGAGAGTCACGCCATCGGGTAATGAGGCCACACGAGCGCATGCGTTGACGAGATAAGCCGATTGGGGCGGATGGAATTTACTTCTGTTGCATGTAGAACCGCGAGCTGCGAGCAAAACACGATTTTCATCCAAAATCGACCGCGAAAAAAAGCTTTTGGCTGAATTTCTGCATTTTTCTGCCTTTTTGATGTTTTTTGCATGCGCGCGCACATCTCATATTTTGGGGAGAAAATTTCCTTGTTTTTCAGTTCAGATGAGCTTCACAACAATTGCTGAGTATCTAAAAAAACGCCTGTGGCCCTGAAACGTTTCAGAAACCCTGGGCCACTGTGAGCACCACATTTTTGGCCCATTTCGGTCAGGGTTTTGGCCCACTTAGGCCAGGGTTGACAACGGTGAAAGTGTTTGAAGGTTTATCAGAACAGGTTCCAAATTCGAACAGGTCGGATCCAAAATTCAGAAACGGATTCGCTCGCGAACGCACCTGTACGTTCCTGTTGGTGTACTGCTGTACACGGATCCAAAAATAGACGCGCATCCCGTTCAGCACCCCCCCGGACAGGCCACTACCCTGCAGACACTTCAAGCCGACGTACGCGATCACTTGAACCCAGACAACGCTCCAGGGCTCGCCGTTCTTCAGAGCGTTCACTGCAAGAAAGCAGAAGGTTCGGCTACATGCGATTGGTCAGTTTCTGGTGACGTGGGCGGTTTTCCGACTGCGTCACGTCCGGTGGAACGATGCCTTCGCCGGTAAACTCGCTTGAAGCAAGTAAGCATCGACAAAGTGGGAGAACTCGACTGTAGTTCAGTGCAACTGCAGGAACAACCACTATGCGCGTGCATTTCAATCGCAAATTCCAATTTTTCAAGCGTTTGAAATGGCCCAGGTAAGCGGGTTTCTTTTTTCGCTGAGACATTTCGCTCATTTGTGCCGCAGTAGTATTAATTAAAACCCGGCGTAGCAGCATTCACTACTGCACCGTTTCGGACATTATGACCGAAATGTCTCAATTTTTTCGGTCATTTAAAAAAAATTCGTATGTGACCGAAAAAATAAACCCAGGATGAAACCGAGCTAGATATACATTAAGGTGCTGCAGAAACAAGACCTGCGTGTGTGCGAGCAAAGCTGTTTTTTTCGCTGAGACAATTCGGTTATTTGTCCCGTAATCGTATTAAAACTCGCCATAACAGCATTCACTAGTCTATATTTTCAGACATTATGACCGAATCGACTTGATATTTTTAGGTCATTTCATAAAAATTCAGTCTATGGCCGAAAAAAACAAGAGCAGAGATAAAGCGCAATTAATTTTCACACGGTTACAAACAAACTTTCAGGTCAAGATTATTCCGTCCCAAATCGGGGCTCATTGCCTGGTTCTCTAATACAACAGCCACAAGATAACACCTTCTCAATCCAAAACTACAATTTCGCTGCTGGCTCGCATGCTGCTGTGACGCGTACGATGCCTTTACCACAAAACCACACATTGTACTGGCCTGCGAGACCATAACGTTTTCGAAGCTTGCAAATAACGAAAGTGAAAAGGTTTTGATGACCACGAGTTCCGTGATTGCCAGTTATAGGATTATTACGACTGTACAAATAAGATGTTACACCAGTTTACACGGATCTTCACTCCGCAAACTTTACAAAAGCATGCCGGGATGAGAAATTCTGCTCGCGACTCTGCACCAGATTCGTGGTTTGGTCAGGCTGATTCATCTGAAACTGAATCGCAAAGTGCTGCAAGTGGCAATCTATAATACCGCGTGCAGCCGTATCGTTAATGTACGTTGTTTTAACAACTAGCCATAAAATATTAGTAGTGGTTTTCTTATCATATGTCAAATTTAATGTAGTTTTCAACTAAAGCAGAATTTTGCAAGCAAAGTTGGCACGCCAGGCATAAAGAAGAGCTAAGCCCACCAACACTTTCAACTTGTGGTTTGATTTGTTTTTCGTCAGCGCTGTCTTAAGACTCAAAAACCTCTTATTAATAAGAATTATCGGTATTCACAGCTGCCACCCCTGTGTGCAGTCAGATTATTGGGAGGTTCACCCATCTGAATTTAGGTAATGGTTAATTTGGTGGCAGGCCAAGCACTGGGAACAGAAAGAACATCGCTATGTTTGAAAGCCAGGGTTTGGCTAATGGGATCCAACAACACAAAGAGAAAACACTGCACCAACTACAAACGGGGGGTCCGACACCACAGGCGCCCCCACCCCTGGCGATGACCCTTGTATATGTTCGGCAAAATTCGGCAAAAGCAGGGCCGCGACACTTGCCTATGTTCTTGTAGTAGATCGGGACGAACGGGTTGACCACTCTTCCCCCGGCGAGTAAAGCAACACACAAGACCACCCGCAGTTGCAGGAGTAAGCTTCCTGAAGGCCACATGTACGGCCGGAGCAGCTTGATCTATCAACAGAACAACTTCCGGTGAACGGAGTTCGGAAGTCAACAGTCGCGCGTGCGTTGCGAGAACAAGCGCATTGTTTCCACTTGCAAGGATAAAATCATTTCTGGCAGCGAGAACTTTTTCTCGTTCACGTATTGCGAGAAGTAAGAAGCAACTCGTAAATGACACTCTATGCGCAAGTTCGCTCGGCAAATATCGACTTTCGGCGACGGTTGCTGTGCCAAAAACAGGTTTCGCTCAAAAGAAACCGACAACTGCCGCCAATACATCACAATTAATCTTCCTCCGAAACGAAGTTTCGCACAAACAGCAGGTTCGCTCAGGATCTTTCGCGCAAACAGCCAGTTCGTTCGGAAACTTTCGCGCAATCAGCGGATGAGCTCGGAACGGCCGAGTTGCACTTTGCTCGATCACTGATCACACGGGTTTTAAGATGGATACCTCCTCCGCGTTGCAGATTTTAAGGAAAGACACACGCAGCAACCTTGAGGGTTACATGTTAATTCCGTCTATCGAAAACACGACCGCTCACCTTACGTAAAAGTCCTGCCCAGGTGGAACCCTCGTGACTGTTGCCAGTATTTTCACTGCGACTCGACGTCTGCGCCTGGAAAAGGGGGTCAGTCGTGGTGAAACTTCATTTTACCAACGCGAAACTACAACAAAAACATTTTTCCACTAAAAAGTGAGTGAGTGGAAAACATCAAATTTTGAAATCCAGGGGAGGCCAAGTCCCCCCCTGCCCGCTCTTCCGGCGCTCGAACTTGCAGATGCTTCCAAGCTCGTTCGAACGGGAAAACGTGCTGCGAAGCCTAACAGCATGCGGACGAATGCTGACCAACCGGCCAACGAAGCGATGTGAGAATTACTAGCTATTTCATTTGACAGCAAGCAGATATCAGTGGCTGCGTTTTTGAGTTGCGTCGGCACGAGTGAACTTCAGACACGCGACGCTTTGTCGTCACGTGACAGTGCGCATTGTGACGGAAGGACGCGAAAATTATGACGGAAGGAAGCAAAGTCAGCCTGTCGTCTGACTCAGTGTAAATGGATTTGCGGAGTCTATCTGTTGCTGGCTTGCATCTTGGCAGAGCTCTCGTGATCATTTCTCAGCTCACTGACGTATTTCTAGCATTAACGGTTGAGTGCGAAATGCATGTTAAAACAAAACGCATTTGGGGCGGAACCAGGGGGGGGGGCGATCGCCACCCCGTAAACCGCCGAAAGTCACTTTATTCACCACAATTTTCTGCAATTCGGAAACGAACATTCGCGATTTGGTCGTCCACTGGTTTGTCACAGCAGTGTTGTGAAGAATAGTTCATCACTCTTACAGTAGCGAAGTCGTTGTGAGACTTGACTACCAAATATTACTGAAATCGCCGCACTAAACTTGCTGGCTGGATTCACCCCTGCTTGAAAGCAGCCGAACGTCGCGTTTGGAAACACGAAACAAATATGCTGCATTTAAAGGCGACGAGCGCCGTTAATGTAAGAAGGCCAGCTGTGTTGTGACTTATAGCAGCGGAAGTGCGTTTTGTTCCATAAGCCACGACGATACTCACACTGTCGCTTTCTATATCCCGATCAGCGTCGATGTACAGCCAGCTGCTGAGTCGCGGGACGCCCGGGGACCAGAAGCCAATCAGAAACAACAGAGACGTGCTGATGAGACGGCCCAACCAGAAGCCGAACATGACCTTCAAAACAAGAAATTGAAAGTAACCTTCGCCATATGTCATGGCCAACGATAAACAGAGCAACAACTCTGCTGTGGGATGGGAAAATTACAATGCTAAGCATGTTTAAATATCCACTTATTAATAATTATTAAGTTTTTTCGTGAACATTTCAGTGGCGAGTTGCACTTTAAGACTGTTGTACAGGAAGGTTGAGAAAAAAGTTTAGTTTGTTTTTCAAGATACTGCTTTACACTTGATCTTCTGCTAACCCCAAAGACGAACAATCAGAGTCCATGGAAACCTTTTATTCTTTCAAACTCTGCTCGCAAGACCGCTTGCAGCATGGCTTACTTCATCATTTTTATCTTTCCTCAAAAACCACCACTCGTCACTCTTCCAAGAGATAACAGAAAGCAGCTCAACCATAAAATAATAGGTCCAAGCCAACACAGCAATTGTACTGTGACCTTTCCTGGTTAGAAGCATCATATTCCTTTCTAGCATCAGCAACCACAAACTGGACGCCAAAGCAGATAATCTGAAAAAGCAATACATTTTCACTACAAAAATATAGCTAGCTCACCATGAGGTTGTAACACAAACATTTAATTCCTAATTGTGCAATGCAACAGCAGAAATGGTAAAGTGGGCAGTGGCCATTACTAAGTGACCTGAAAGTCAATGCAATTTTGAGTATCAAAGGTCTTTATTGTCAAAATTAAGTTTTTGGCAGCCAATTGAAAATCCAATTTAATCATTCATCATGTCCAGGCAACACTACAAGAAATTTTCAAAGCAGTTCAATAGCACAGACACTGTTGTGGTTGTTTTTTATTTTTAAACTGTATCAGTCAAAGACTTGGTGAATCAAGTTTCCGCAAGTGTCGATCAAGTTGCATGAAACTGCTTTCAAAAAAGACTAACTCGCAAGGTTTTTGTAACAACTGTTTTGAAGCAGGGGTATCCAAAGGGTGGCCCACATGGACCATGGCTTTGGTTTATGATTGTCATGTGTATGGCCTGCCAGTGCAATATTGACTTCTTACTGCTTAAGACGTTTCCCACTGTGTTTTGATGTGCTGAGAGCAAATATGAGCACAATGTGACAATGAAGGTTCTGTATATTTGGAGAAAGGTTTTATGGTTAAAAATGTTGGAAAGGACTGCTGGCTCGTGGACACTTTCACATGATCAAATTCGACCGTTCTTTGAAAAAAGGTCGGACACCCCTGTTCCTAACTAGTAGGAAGAGGAACAAAACCTTAATTGAGACACTTTATTGATTTGCAGTGCATGTATGAGCAGAAACCATATTTAAACCAGATATCTACAAACAACTATATCATGTAAGTGAAAAGTGAACGCAATGCATGAAACAAAAGTAATCTTCAGTGTGAGCTGTAAATTTGTTATTGTACAAATTCTTCATTGACAAAGATGTAAAATTTAAGGATTAAATGCAAGGGAACTTTGAATAATGTTTGATTGGACTTGAAAAACACTGTTGAACAATTCAAGGGAAAATATTAGAGGCAGATGGAGTTGCAGTGGGCCCATAGATTAACTCCTGACGGCAAACCTTAACCTCTCCAGCAAAACAACTATTAACATGTGAATCTGATCTTCAAAAATACTTTGCTGCATCATTTGCAACTTAGCAATTGGTGATAACTTGAAAACGAATTAACATAACTCGCCAACAATTTTGTTACATGGTTGTTTGCCAAGAAAAACATGCACTGGGTACCACTCAGTTGACCACAATTGTGACAAATACACCCACTCCCATAATCTGCTTTTACCCTCTTCACAGTCGACATCTCTACATACAAAGATCTATGTAGTTACAAGAGAAAAAGATCATAACCAGTACCTAGAACAAAACTTCATGTCCAAAAATATTGACCTACATGATGGTGTCATTTTCGTGAACTTAACCAACCACATAGATCCATGTCGTGCAGTAACAAAAATGTGAAAAGACCTTACCTCAGCAGAACTGATAGTAGTGAAACACCACTTGTAGTGTGATATACAGAGCCCCATTTTACACCAAAATTGACCACTGATTCAATTAACAAAAGCAGAAGACATAGATTTTGCAGTTTGAAAAGTGTTGATTGGGGCTTGTACTTGGACTCAACAATGACACCATTCCTGTGAAATAAATAAGACTTATTTGTACTCAACTTACTGAGATTCTATCATGCAGTGCTAAAATGTCAAGTCACATTTTTAAAAACATGCTGCTAAGTACACATTGATAAGTTAAGAATGTTTGTTTAATTAGTGTCCAAATCATTCTGTAGCTGTAATAGTTCAAAGCATTTGCAAGCCACTTTGTCTCTTGGTTCATGCTGCAACTGTTAAATGAGTTGAAAAGTTTTCCTAACAAACCTATGCCCTGTTCAAAAATCACAACAATTCAAGCAATCAACAATTATTTACCAAACCTGTTTTCACAAAGGAGCATTTGCGTTATGTGAGCATTGCCTAAAAAAACAACAGGAGTAGTGGATTTACATTGAAGTATAAATGTTGCTCAAACTTAAATTAGTCTGAGACAACAAATAACAAGGGACACCCATGTAAATATTTTCAACTGTGCTCTCAAGATCAAGTAATATTTAACCAACTAATTTATTTGCAAACAAATAATGTACACAAGATCAATAAATTAGTTGGAAACATATGCCGTACACAAAAGATGGCTTAGTGGGTTTAGCACATGCCTCTAAGCTAGCAGGCTAATTTCGATTTCTGGTCAGGTCATACCAAAGAAAACAGTGCTTGCAGCTTGTTCAGCCTCATGTTTGGCATGGGTGAATGGATAAAAAGGAAAGCTTCATGAACAGTGCTGCCATTGACTTACCACCAATGCAGCACTTACTATGAAAGCAATCAAATAGTATCACCACAAAGCAAAGAGAGATACTGTAGGTGGTCAAAGACCATTTGTGACACACCATGAAGGAAACATGCAAAATGAGTATAATATGCTGTACACAGATTCCTATGCTGTACACAGATTCAAAAAGCAATTACAAAAAGTTAATTTGATTGCCAACATAACCAGCATTGCAAATGCAATTGCCACTGTGACAGCTGATCATATTTTTGGTAGACATACATAATATTTTTCACCTTGATAAAAACTGAAGTTCACTTTAAATTACATATAGTTTACCACTGTAACAATTGTAATCTCATCAGTCTGCACGTTGGTTCTATGAACCCTAGTGCAAAAAAGTATTTCTGCACAACAGAGCAATCACTATCTGTGAGTCTTGATACTTCTGATACCAAGGATTTTTTCCAAAAAATCACATTGGGTACTGGGCAAGTTTAGAGAGTTGTGGACTTTTATGCCATATTCATAAACACCTTGCAACTAAAGCCCAAATCAGTGCTTAATTTGTTAAATCCAATATTTATCTTCATAGCTTTCATATGTAAATGTACGGACTTTGAAAACAAAAAGATCACAGCCGGTATTCAATCAAAGCTGAAGCTGCATTTATATGTATATGAGTATCTTCTCCAGAATTTCTGCTTCATAAAGATGTACACTAGTCGCAAAAGCGTTAAAACATTTTTGTTAAAAGGTGTTTAGACCTACAGATCAAATATGTATGTTTCTTTTGGTGGATGGCACAATTTAATCATTTGGTTACTGTCCTTTTTCAACATACTGAAAACACAAACTAAAGCTAATAAGTAAATATTTTTCTTATCACGTAGCTGCACAATGAAAACACTGCGTTTCTATTTTTTTATGAGAATTCATACACATTAGACAGTTAAAATTTGATTTCATCATTTTTGGAGAATTAGCTTAAACTTTGATATTATTTAAATGACCACTAGGCTATACAAGATTATTTTGTATTGAAAATTTGTCTAAATGACACATCATAGGTTTTAATGGGATTGTTTTTGTTTTTTCAGCTTACCTTACTTTTTGAGATGTATATAAAACTTGCAATCGCAAAATGAAACTAATATAACATTTTAGCAATATAAGACTGTTGCTTAAAACTGAAGTAATTTCACAACCAAATCATATTTAATTAATTGTTATGTTACTCACTACAGATATATAATGTTTCATACAGCATGACTGGATTGATTTTCAGCATGCAATAGTAAGCATGATATCTGAGTCATAAAATAATCAAAACAAACATATAGCACAATAGCCAGCATAAGTTTGGACACAAGTTAGGAAATCATGGGTAGAAACTCTCTATACTTACTTCTTTATTTTATGAATTTGCACGAAAAGAAAAATCATTGACAAAACCATTGGTAGAGATGTAACAAGCTCATAAAAACATAGTGAAACACCATTATTTTTCCACAATGGTGTAATTGTTTGTCCACAATCACAGAAACCAAAACTGGTGCAATTGCCACTAGACTCATTTGTAAGGTTCACTGGAGCATGGGCAATCAAAGCTTCTTCTGGTTGAAAATGAAGTTTATCAGATGAGATTGTCATTATTTTCCACCATGGGGAAAGTCTCTTGGAGAACAAACACACACAATATTATTCTTTTCAACAGAAAACTCTTTCTGTGCAGTTGCACTACTGACTGTCATTTGCCACCTATAAATACTATATAGCCACTTAGTTGGTTATTAAAAAGGTTAAATTTTACAAAATCAGAAACGAAGCATCTTTAATACAGAGCTTTAATAGGCAGAACATATTTTGTCTATATATATGCATAACAGCAGTGATTCCCAACATTTGATAATTTCAAATTTGTGGAACCAAAGCTAATCACATTTCCTTTTACAAAACAGTAAACACCAAAGGTAGTGTCTGAATGACTGTATCTAATGTTCGCTTTTGATGGACTAAAACACCGTATCCAACTTTGAAAACATAATCTGGCTTTGTTCCAATTATAATGGTGAGTTCATGACATTAGCAGTACAGTTAACCTGGTCGAATGGGAAATGCCTATTCCTTCTGTACGTGACATCGGTTCGGCTCTCATGGTAATACTTTGGAAGTTACTACGGATACGCCGGCCTGATGCAATTTAAATAAAAGGGTCAGTTTGTCATTCAAACAACGTGGATCTCATAGCCTAAGGGTTATGCGTTACGGCTGCTATGCCAATGGTTTTCGGTTCGACTCTCACCTTGCCAACTTTCTTTTTTTTCTTTACTTTTTTTCAGGCTTACGTTTTACCTTTAAGGGTTAGTGTTAGGTTAGCATTAAGTTAGTGTTAGCTTAGGTTAGGTTAGCATTGGGTTAGGGTTAGGTTAGCTTAGGGTTAGGTCAGGGCTACGGTCAGGATTTATCTTTTACATTTAGTTCGTTTCTACCAAGCCTACTGCACTCTCGTTGTGCGTTACTATTAGGTCACAGGTGGCATATGCAGAAGTTTTCAAATTTCACGATCCACAGGGGTATCTACAACCACTGCCTAATACTTTTGTCTTTGCTAATAGAGATGCTACTTTTCATTATATGAGATCAGTTTATATTTTAACAATCTTTTTTGAGAGCACTTTTCATGTATTTTGTTAAACGTTTCAAAAACCAGACATGGGTTTAGATTAGGGTTAAGGTTTGAAGTTAGGGCTTAGGGTTCCAAACATTAATCGCCAGTTTAATGAATTTGATGATGAAGAGTTAGAACCTCAGCCTTGTTGAATGATATAGAAAACACGAATATTTGGAAAACGGCTTTAAACCAAAATATGATATAACAATAAGACATGTAAAAATGTATGTTCAATAGACACAGCTGGTAGAAATGAATATTCACAAAAAGGCAAGCATTACCCCAAAATCAAAACTAGCAAATGAAATGGGATCATGGCAAACATGAATGAAATAATTTCAGCACATTTCAATTGAACAATAGATTTTACAAGAACATAAATGTTAAATCATGTACATAACATTACCAAGCGTTGAAATCACACATGTGATGGTGGGTAAGCAATGAGTGAAGAGTTGAGGTATATACAGATGACCAGGTGAAGCATGCACATGGGTCACCCAAAAGCAAGCAACAATAAGGGTTATGAGGCAGAGAGCAATGCAGTAAGCACGACATTCAGAACAAAAGCACAGCAAGGAATTAATTTTTTACTCCAAGAACAGAAGCAACTGACATACAAGAATTGGTAAGATATTTTGCTCAGGTCACCAATTTTGCTTGATATGGTTTATTTAATTATTAGTCCTTCCAAAGTGAAAACTTGATATGGTCATTTAAACATTGCCAAAACTAAACTGCTTACGTTTCAGTAATGCAATGTCTTAAAATCTTTTGCAAAGATCAACAACTAGGCTGTGGGATTGACAAGATAGTTAACCAATGCTCAAAGTAACACTAACACTGCACAACAGTGGGAACAATGAAACTTACAGAAAGAATGAGGATTGGGAAGGCAATAGCTATGCATTGATACATATAAGGGCAAGTGGCGAGCAGTGATACTGGTCAGTACATGAGAAACTAGAAAAAAAGAACCGATAATATTAGAACTTGCACACACACACAAGCAAATCATGCTGGCAATGTCTTCTCTGAACACAGTCAGAGACATTGACAAGTGCTGGTTGAGTCACTGGCACTGTCTTTGTAGTGGCCTCAAGCAAAAGTTTCAACAACTGTTGCATCCCATTATGGGCTTAGACCTCTGTACCTACCACTACAAACCCCTGGTAACCAGGGGCCCAAGTCAATCCATCAGGCTTCCGTCTGTCCTTTGTCAAGCCAACACTGCCAACACTCAGGCTTCAAGGTGGAGGGAAGATTAATGTGGGTCAATGACCTTTTGAGAATGGAGTTGATGGCTGAATGTTTGGGGAAGTGCCCTGCGTTTTTTAGTAACTGATTTAAATTTCTGAATTCGGCTATAGAACAGAAAACATCCACAGCAACGATCACACTGTTACTTCCTTGTCTCAATGTCTGACACAAAATGTTTTTGAAATGCATTCTCTAAGAGAACACTATAAAGTATAACACAAGCAGGGTCGTAACGAGGTTAGATGGCGCCCGGGGCAAGAAGCAAGTTTGGCGCCCCAATGTTCGAACCTGAGGTCTTTCTGAAGCAATGTTAATCAATGTACGGTATTGAAGAATGTAATTGTGACATTCATCGTTGGGACTTTTCGACGCCCCTCGCAATCATTTGGCGCCCCCCACAAGGATTTGGCGCACGGGGAATTGCCCCCCTTGCCCCCCTCGTTACGCCCCAGAACACAAGGGTCCTTGCTTTCCCTGTGTGTTGCAAATAAAGGGCCACAAGAACCCAACGAACCACTGCTACACTAACCAGACCGTAAACCGTGGCAGCTGTTGACGAGATATCGTGCATAACCAAAAGTACTTGGGCATGACACGCGTGAAAGAACATCGGCGTGTGATTTTCACGCCTGATTGCTTTTCACTATAGTGTATTTTCAGAAAGTCATGCATGCAAGGATTGCGGGTAGCTTACAATTTTGGATGCAGAACTCTATACAACCTGCCCTGGAGCAGCCCCGTCGCCACGAGGGGGCTTTGGTGGGCTTTGCCCCCCCAAACAAAGCTCTAAGCCCCCAAATTGAAAAGTGAAACACTATAAATAAGTGGAGTTTTGGTTAATTTTATAATGTCAAGCTCCACCGCACAAACGCAAAGCCCCCCGCAGAACTGCAAAGTCCCCTTATTGAAAACTTTCTGGCAACTGTTTTGCCCCGGAGAACGAGTGTTAACAAGTAGTCATCAGGTCCAATGTAACATTCCTACATTTGAAGCATTACTAAGAAAAAACAACCAGCCTACTGTACTTGTTTCTCGAAAGATGCAGAAAGTCTAACAACGTATAGTTGCGTGCTTTGCTGCAGTCCGATTGCTTATAATTGTTATTCTTTGAACACTACAACCGCATTTCACTTTGTGACTGAGTGCTCGGACATTGCAGTGTTTGTTCGTTTGGGGGTGTGTCATGACACAACGTATTCGTACCTGGCCACCACCAGTTTAGGAATTAGCGTCCTACTCTGCAGTAGTGTTGTACCAAGTGTTAGGAGTTAGCAAACAATAGTGTTAAGAATGTGTCTGCAACCTTGTGATTCAGCCTCCAATGCTGTTGTAAAACGTTCTGTTCTGCACGTTTTTATCAACTAGCGCTGTGCATAAAGTGCGTGTTTCAACTATGGACTTTGTGTCTGCGGACAAAATTACATCATCATCACTAAAAATAAAATGGCGCGTGAAATCTGCTTTGCTAAAGGCCAGCGATCTTTGAGCAGCTACAGTGCCACGAAACTTCAGTAGTGTAACCAGAGGTTTGAGCCAGGGGGAAATATTAGCTGAAAGCAGCCCACTAGACAACACTCAAAAAAACTTAAGAAACGATTGTGAATCCGGTTGTGAACAGGTACACTCACAGCCTAAATCAAAGGACAAGAGTCTGAAAACGCAAAAAAACAACCTACTGAAAATCAAAAGATGACTAAAAACGAGATGTAAGCAAAGTGATTGCCCAGTTTTTGCATTTAGCTTGCCAGGTGAGGCGATTCGCTCCTCTGTCCTATCCCCGTCAGTCACGCCACAGCGTGTTTTGCCCTGAAAGGTCATTATTCTGTATGATATTTGTCATTCCGAACAATATCATAACACAAATTCGTATAAGTTCAAAGTTTCATGAAAGAAAGGAAAAAAAATAGAAATTCATCTTACATGGACTTGGAAGATAGATGATATCCAATATTTTCCGGTTGATAGGAAACAGCATTTCACCAACGCAGTTGCAAAAAGTGTCTGTAGCTCTATGATCTTGCCGGCTCCAATGCCTTGTGAAACGTTCTGTTTTGTCTGTTTTTATCGACCTACGTTCTGCAGAGTGTGTGTTTATACTATGGATTTCGTGTCTAATCATAAACAGATAAACTAAATTAAAAAATAAATTTTGCGCTGTCAAGAAAATTTCACCAGGTCCATATGAAAAATAACATTTGTCGTCCATAATCCATTCTTGAAATAACATTACCCCCCGAGCATAAGATGTTTCTTGACAAAGTTAATCAGTTAAGTGTGATCTTTTATTCACCATAGCAAGTATTTGTAAAGTATAACATAAAATAACCGATATTAGGCGAAAAGCTGTTTCACGCATTCTGCGGTACAACCACGGCATGCCTAAAGCCGATTGTGGCGGCCAGAAGATGGCGCCACATGTAAATCAATGGTCACCGCTAGATGGTGCCCATGAGTAACAAGTCACTGTGATAGTCACCACAAGCGAATTATCGTAATTCTCTTATCCCTATGTAATGATAGTGCAACCTAGTAGTAGCAGAGTGAACTCAGTGAGGGAGCTCTGTTGCTGCTTGTTGCTTTCCTGCTAGTAAATGCCACGAATTGTCATCTTTCGCTTGTGCTTGCCTCAGTAATTTAAGGCGATGCAGTCAACTGCAACACGATGCAACCTATGCAGCTGCATTGCCCCTCGCGTATCTGGGGGCTCCGCACCATGGTGTTTGGGAAGGTTGTTAATTTTTTCCAGATACTCCTTGAGCTTGAGAATTCAGTGGCAACGGTTTACAAATCTCATTGTTAGCAAATAATTATGTCGTTTGAACGAATGATGTATTTCATCTACCGAACATTATCAAACCTGTTCAATTCTCATGCTATATAGGGCGTTTTATATCTGCGCTGCGCGATGTCCCATTCTTTATGGGTGCAGCTTGGTAGTTACAATTGCCAGTTGAGATTGCAGTCGACCTAGAGCTATTGCAAACAAAGTATGTAGTGTATGTTGTGATTCAACTCGCAATGAACAGGTCAAGACGGGTGTCTGTCGTATTACCTTTGACGGCAGTTCTACCAATGTAACGTTGTTCAGTTCTCGAAAGATCTTTCTAATTTGGAAAGTTTTTTTTGGCTGTATTGTGTTCTAGCTGTGGCAAACTTGCATGTCGGGCCGGGTTTTGGCCCGGGTTTGGGATTAAGTTTGTCAAAATGTTTCGGGCCAACATCGCACCTGTATAGAAAAATATTTTGCAACAACGGACACTTTTGTCGCCAGTTACTGTTGAAGCAATGGAGTTGATTAAATCTTGATTAAAACTGACAAATTGTGAATTATTTGGTCATGTTTACTTTGCTACGGTACTGATACCCCGCAGTTGCGCAAATCTTGACTCGAGAAATTTGACTTTTGGGCATAAATCGGGCTTTAAATGTCAGGTTCGAGTTTGTGATTTCGGGCCGGGTACAAGCTTCAAAATGACGCCCGTTTACAACCCTGAGTTGCGTGTCATCTGCATTTTAACAAAAAGGCTTGCTGCTTTGCTTCATGGCAGATTTTAGGATAGATTACGTATTTTAATATTTTGTCAAAGTAAAATGATCTCCACGACATTGAAGCAAATGACAAAAGATGAGAGATTGAACCAGTGAAAGCCCAAATCTCATGTTAACAAGCACAAAATTTTGTGAAGTGTTCGAACTTAAAATTTCTTTCCTTTGTCCACAAAATTGTTCTGCGTTATTTGACGGTCGTGCAAGTAGTTTTATCATTTTCCGATTTTTATTGCTTTGTCTTTTTGCGAGCGTAAGTAGGTAGAAATCCACTACTTCAAAGTCCATGTTCATGAGCGTAAAGGACACGTAAAGCTGCTCTGCAGCTTAACTTGGCAAGGCAACAATTGTGAATGCAGCACACTCGTTTTTTTTCATTATAATGGGCGGCTATATGCTTCTACTTCATCAATCAACCATGCTCATTATCGGTACGTTGTTTTTATATCTGTGACGTTTTAGTTGTAAAATCTTTGAACATTACGTTTTTTACTCATAAATAACAGTTTGCATTCCAATTGCATGCGTTAGGAATAACCAGGGATATCCAGAAACTCTAGATATCCCTAGGAGTTTCTAGGTATCCTCGAGAATAAAAATTTGGCTTTTGGGGAATTTTGGGCGGATTCTTCTTTTGTGAAATCCGGTTCTTTTCGTGTATTGCGTCATAAAGCAGGTAGCTGATCGTGCGTCCAAACGTTATCAAGAACGAGTCTGCACGCGTGGTTACCAAAAGTAAGAAAGTAAATCAGTTCATGTTAGCAGTTTTCTCCAAGTCAGATGCTCTTCGAACGAAAGTGCCGTTTAACAAGAATGAAGTAATTGCATTGCAAGTTCAATTCGCTTGTCAGTTCGGTTTGATTGACGTAACTATGCACTTGCGTTCTCCGCTCGGATCTTCATTGTACAGTTTTCGGCTTAATTACGAGTGGTAGCCTACTAGTGGCGGTACACAGGGCCGTCGCCAGAATTTAGCAGAAGGGGGGGGGGCAAAAACCAGAAGTAGTGGCCAAAAACCAGAAG
>Ga0210059_1003088_pt1 | contig 26503 bp, 11 predicted proteins | sample Ectturendosymbi2_FD_188042 | JGI IMG/M metagenome (GOLD analysis project Ga0210059, IMG submission 188042) | Ecteinascidia turbinata endosymbiont from Florida, USA - Sample 2 (SPAdes) (version 2) | ecosystem: Host-associated > Tunicates > Ascidians > Unclassified | place: Key West, Florida... | reverse complement strand
TCATTTTTTAAATCAGCACCCCAGAAAACATGGGATTAAAAAAAAAATCACCAGTTTATCTTAAGGGGGAGGCTGTACAGAGCAGAAATCACTCAAGCGTGACCATAAAATTCAAATTTATTAAAAATTGAAACATCTGCCATTCGGTAACCGCTTGACCGATTTCGTTCAAATTTTTTTGTTGGTGGTTATTTTTGAAGCTCTTTCAAATGAGCCCACTTTCATCAAAATCTGAGAGGGTGGGTGAACATTTTTAATTTTTCTGTTCAATTAAGCATGGAATGACCCTTTATTCAAATGTAATCATGTTTTATTTTTCTTTTGTGGCAAAAAAAATCCAAAAAGGAACGTACATGTGTTCTCAAGTTAAAACCAGCACCAAAATATTAAGTTCAACACAAGCTTAAATACCTTGCTATCTGACTTCAGCAGGTCAACTTTGCTCTTGAAAACGAACGCCCCGCATATGAGAGATATCAACCAGAAACATGTCAACAAACCCGATGATCTGTTGCCTTTAATGCGATCGAAATTCGTGAAGAACGCAGCAGTGACCTGGAAAGGGGTTTATCATTTGTATTGGTTCATGGCAACACATTCCGATCGTCTCATTTTTAAAAGTGAAACTGTTCTTAGCGTTTACACACCAGAGCCAATGAAGCATGTTATAATGTTCCCCAACATTTTCTAATTGGCAAGATGACAATTAGAGCTTGTTGTCACATGTTGTAGTGCAGGGGTGGGAAACCTATTTACTATCACGGGCCACACAAACGGTGGATTATCGCTGGCGGGTCACAAAAACAATAGATTTAATCATAAAATTTCAACCTTTATCTAACTATGAGGGATAAGGAATTCTCTTGACATGCTATCTATGTATCTGCTTGTCATGGAGCTTTGTTTTGAACCGATTTTGTGCTCTAAATAGGTAACGAAAATTCTGATGTGGGCCATATCAAATGCTCACGTGGGCAGCAGATTCCCCACCCCTGTTTTAATGCAAGCCTGTCTACATATTGTAATGTTCAACTATGAAGATAGCAATCTTAACAAAGCACTGGCTAGATGATAATAATCAAAGTCTGGAGTCACATGCTACATCAAAACCTCGACTGTACAGATAAATTAGGGCGTCTATTTCTTGAAACTGCTCCATTACTTACCATTCCTAATCCAACAACAAAAGGTGAAAGTAATGCGGCATAAGACACATTTTCCTTTTGAGTCCATTCCCATATTCCACGACCAAGGTCAGTCCATGAAGTTATCCACAGCAATATAGTGAAGACCTGTGGTAAAAAGATTGACGTGATACTGCAACACCTCCATCACCCGCACTAATTGCATAAATACAGAAGATTGCAAGAGATGTTTTATGCTGTAATTGGACATAATAAAAACCTTATGGATAAACAAACAGCAAAACCTCACACCCCAAGCATGCGGGATTGTGCATGTATGAAATTATGCCTGTTATAATAGTGAATTTCAATTACGAAAATAAACTTGTGATGCTCAGAAAAGGCACTGAAGCAAAACAAAAAATGACATGTGAGCTCCCACCAAATAAGCCTCTTGTTCAATGATAGCTTGTTGAAATAAACTTTCCAACTACTAAAAATCTTAGGGTGGGATTAAATCTATTTCATTTCAGATAATATGTGGAACTTTAGTTGATTGATTAAGAAGCTATGTTTGGAGATGTAACGAATGCCAATATCTGTAACAAATAACTGAGCCATATCTAACTAAATGAGCTTTTCCACATCTAGAGGGTGATTACCAGCCAGTGAAACAAAACATGATTTGATTCTTTAATAAATTTTGCAGTTTGGCCGTTGATAAATTTTATGCAGGTTCTGCAAAGCAGTTAATAAATTATTAAAATTCCAATGCATCAGGCCAACACAATCCTCCATATACATGCTGCTAAGTTTTCCAGACGGTAACTTGAGTAGAGAACAGCTAAAACGTGCTGTAGGGACAACAAAACATCATGGGAGAACATGGAGTTTATCACCAACTTTTAGTTCTAGCAGTTTTGCTAAATTCCTTCGTAGTTGTTTTCGTTATAACAGGTAAATGTGTCCTGCTTTTTGTTTAAAACATGGTGGACAACAAAAACTGTAGGTAATTTATGACGGTGTAACTATGAGATTCAATACAACAACTTTACTGACAATATCACTCAGAACTTTGTTTCTTACCACTTTGGTCACAAAAAGTTTGGACACAGGGATTGCGCATTCATAAGACTTTGTGAATACAAACAAATATGGAAGAGCAAATAGCCACAAAAATCCAGTTGGTGCAAGGTCTAACACCAGATCTTGAAAACAATTGCTGAATGATGGATTGCTTGTATTGAAAACTGTAGGGTCCTTAACAAACAAATATAAAATTAATGAAGCAATCAGAATCAAACAAATTTATTGAAAAGTCATTATAACTTGGCAACGATAATAGAATTAAGCTAATCAACAAAACAACATCTTTTATTTTTTTGGGTAAAAGACTTTGGGACACATAATAAATGGGAAACTTGCCAACTAAACATTGTAAATCTGCCATGAGTCAAACTGCAACTAGAAATTCTGTTGCCATAAATGCACGCAACACGTTATAACTCATAAAATCAGTGGCAACTACATGATTATCAGTAACATATGTAAATCATGACAAAGAAGATGAGTAAAAGTAGAGTTCAATTACTTACAAAGAAGTCTTCACCTCCACAGAAGTCTTTTAAGTTCATTTTTGGTAATTAACCTTAAAAGAATCTGTGAAAACCTGCATTATAAAGGGAAACATTTCTTTGTTATATTATTCCTATAGGATTGATTACTTTATTCAAAATTTCACACATGCACTGCAACTGCAGTGAACAAGAATCCATCACAGTAGCAACAAAACCTTTAGCAAAAAGACTGGAATCAAACTGTTCAAAATTTTTGTTATGCTATAAAAATAAGAACCATCACACACCTAAAGTTTTGCACATGCACTTGCAGAATGGCTAAACTTGTGAAGCCTATATCAAAGTTTTCAATATTACTGCGTGTGCCACACACACATTTTAAACACATGCATTTGGTCAATTGATATGAGTACTGAAACCAACCCTTTAGTTTTAGTGAGAATCTAGCTCATGGTTAAAATCCTAACCAGCGTAACTATATTTACTTGAAGCTATTTAGTTGTGCAACTTACTTTGTGAAGGGTTACAAGGCCAGGTGTCAGACAAATTCTTTAAGATAGTAAACTGGGAATGGAAAGAAGCTTTATTAGAAAACAGTCAAAATGCTATAATGATTTACTGTTGGTACAGCATCGAGACTGGTGCTTACTTGTTTCTACAAGTGTTCTTAGCCATGGTGGCCAATGTGGGGCACAAAATTTGCTCCAAAGGTAAAAATCTGGGGAAACAAGTTGAACAAAGTTGATGGCTTATTGGCAAAAGGGACATTTCAATTCTTACAATGTTGCCAAGTGTCGAAGGCAGGTTTATTATGCATGGCAGCTGATAATGGAAAGCAGCTGTAAAAGCCATGCAAAAACATGTGCTAGATATATTTCAAACTGTGATACTGTATTAAGATAAATGGCACCTTTTATGAGAATGTGAACATATTTAAGTGTTGGCAGAGTAGTTCAAAATAGCATATTATTGAATTTATTACTTCGAACATCAGATGGTAGTAATTTAACAATAGAATCTACTCGTTGAAAAGATTGTGCAAAAGCCAGAAGGAATCTATTATAATTACTAACAATATAATTAGATCATGAAAAGCATGGTTTCTAGAAATTAAAACATGAATCGTTTCAGGGTAGATATTTTGGATTTGGATAAAGTTGGTATAGCCAATATGTGGCAAATAACACAGAGAACATGTTTGTTGATGTTCATAAAATCAATGTGAAATTGTCCAACATTTTATCATAATTTTCTAATCAGATTACATTCCACTAAAAACAAATAGTACGGTATTTTTGTCCTTTATACAACCGTTTAGTTCAATGAAAACATGAAATTTCCATATTTTCATCAAGAACTGATGCAGGCGTGCATAGAACTGAATGCATTTTTAGTTAATATATACTTTTTGAATATAAAGTTGGTCAAACAAAATTGGTGGTACTGATCATACATGCATTAAGAACACTTGCAGTGTTGAACAAACCACAATATGCATTCATGCTACAATTAGAAAAGGTTGAAACAATTGGGTAAAGCATGTGCAGAAAACCTTTTCGCTGTACACAAAAGGTTGAAAACCACTGTTCACCGTGATGCAGGTGCAGGCATTACCATTGCTTGGTGGAACATACACATAATGGCGGTACTCCATTATGGTCTGTGGAATTGTATGTATATGATCTTCACAATTTTTTGAGGAATTGAACTCAATCTCCATGAAACCTTAAAACTTTAAGAATAAAGCAAAAGATTTGGTATATTGTTGTTTGCTAGTGTTCTGGCTCTACTCTTCGTTCTTAGAAACACAGAAAGTCCTAATAATCTTGAATCTAAACCACAAAAGTGTTACTAAAAATAATGCTATAACTAGCAGAAATGTTACCAAAGGGGATAATCTCCAAAGTTACATGCAGGGTAAGCAGGTGTTCCTGATGAGCACTGGGAGAGTAACTATTCCTCTGTACCTTAGCAGTGTCATTTTAGACATTTATCAAAAGAATGTGTTTTGGGTGGACCTACCTAGTATCACAGAACTGTTCCAAAAGGAGCGAGCTGTTTAAAAACCACGAAAAACGTCGATGAAAGAGCTTTAGCTAGATTCATTCCAGTGCTCCTAGGACATCATATATGAGTCTGAGATAAACACTACAGAGTGTTGCATAGGCTAGCAAGTAACTAAAATCAACTTTACTTTAGGAAAGACAACAATCTCAAAAAATTCTTAAACTGAAGGTCGGAACCCAGCCTTGCAGCACATATGACTCGCGCTCCAACCCGTAGGTCACTTCGCCTGTCTGCCAGCGTATTTAATTATTTGCTGTTTGACTTGCTTGCAGCAAAATACTGTGTGTATTGCTTTGCAGTGTTTTCAACCTTTAGGCCTACCTTTTTGCTGCAACGGAACTTTCGGCAAATGTTTGCATTGCTCATGGAACCCTATGCCTGACCCTAGTGTCTATATTATATTGCTACAACCGCATAGAATTGTGGCTGCGAATTTCGTCCCAGGCAAATTCGGTCTGTTTCGGCGGAAACCCTGCCACCAACTCGCGGAACCTCGGAACTCTGGTTGAAAAATACTGCTGTATTGCATACCATTGGAAGGGCAACAATAATGACCGGCATGATTCAGCAATTCCTATACAAACACATGATTAAGTGTGAATTTAAAGCGATGTACATAAATTGCGAGAGTTGCGCATTTTCACAATTTTTTCGGTACTTTTGTCATATATATCACAATGATTTTATTTGAAATCCAATGGTGCATTCGATCAGCGATTTATTTTCGAGGAGTGATTGCATCATTCAAATCAGTGACTCGACTTCACTTGAATCACGGTTTTTATTGCTTCCAGTCAGTGGCGTGCAGAGAGGGGGGCGAACGGTGCGACGACCCCGGGCATCCAAGACAGGGGGCATCCATTGGCGTCGGAAGAGGGGCCTAGGCCTACCCTGGATAATGAAAATTTCTGCAATAAAAGGTTGTTTTCTTAGTTTCGAGCGGGAAAAAACAAATTTCATCACTCTTGGTCCCTCCTAGAAAAATTTTGGAAAAATCCCCTCGTGGCATCTCCTGGAAAAATTCTTCCGACGCCAATGGAGACATCCAAAGAGTGGAACTAGAAAAATTGAAGTGCTGTAACTAGATGATTTATCTATTGTAAGGCTGCTAACACATGATAGGGATAGATTTAGTTTTTCGAAAGTTGTTTTTTGTGAACAGTAGAGAACCGTTGCCAGAAAGTCTTCAGTTTGTGCAGGGAATCTTGACATTCAAAAAGTTGAAAATTTGACAAAAACGCCACTGATTTATAGGGTTATATACTTAATTTCGGTGGGATTGGAGCTTTGTTTGGATTGGCTAAGCCCACCTGAAGCCCTCCGTGGCGACGGGACTGATTCAAATGCCAGCAATTACTACATTCTTCAATACCAGGGACCTATATTCCAGATGTTCGGTGCACACCTAATCAAACTGATAGTGACCTCACTTTTCCAGATCGCGCAGTCAATGGAAAATCACAACAAAGGATTGAAATATAATTACGTATGCCTACGTTGAATTGATGGTCTGAACCAAATTTCAAAACTGTTCTATTTCAACTTTCTCGATTTAGCTGCCTTTTTCATGCATCACTAGTTCCCCGTTTTGTTTTTTGATGTGGCAACTGGCAACCCTGGGTGTGCGCTAATACAGCCGTACAACTGTCACTCTTACTGTGCTTGGGATACGTGCATCATTTCGAGCTTCGTCATTAACTAGCAGTTCAGGCGGATTGATGACAACGGCTCCACAAGCCCGCGTCCGTTCTGTTTCCCCAGTAGTTGTTCATATAACAGCCACACCACAAAAAACGAAAGTTTTCTTGCATACTTCATGCGCATACTCAATTCCTGTGGAGTTTAGCAAATTTCAAACTGTCAACTCTGGGTGTCCGTCATCCCAGTCACTCACCTTTTCTGCTCGACTGCTGTTGGATGAGACATTCGCGCAGTCCAAGGGCGTACGCAAGGGGGGGTTGTGGGGTTGTGGTTAAAAACCTCCCTTTGAGCTTGATTTTTACAAAAACTTCATTACCTTTGCAAAGACAATTAATTGTTTTCGCATACTTTTTGCTTGTTAATTTGTCGACTTAATGCAAATACCACGGAATAAATGTGCATACAAATTTCAAGAAACATTGTAAATGGGCCCAAAAGTAATAATTAGGTTTTGGTGGAATCTAACTTATCGTCTGCGCCCAGAAACCATCTCACCACTTTTTGCAGACCTTTCGTCCACTACGCATGTAAGATTGTGTTCCGCAATAGTTCACTTTTGTCCGAAACAGTTGTCTTTGTTATGTCTGCTGTGGCTGTTCAGCGCAAGCGCTGACCGCATTGGCTGTTTTGCCACGTTATGTAGCATGATAGAACTGTGGCACGAGCTCAAAAACAGCAATTTTTAACACAGAAGCATTCAGGCATTTGATAATGTCTCAGCAGGGAAAAAGGAAAACTAAAAATTTGCTGGGTTTCTATACATAACAAAAAATAGACAGTTTCTTGCGTACTTTATGCGCATTCTTAATTCTTGTGTAGTTCAGCAAGATTCGATCTTGCAAACCGGGGTGTGCGCCAGGCAGTCCAGTTGCACACTTTATACTCGGCTGCTCGTATTCGATAAGACATTAGCGCAGCCTGATTTTGCCGTTATCAATTGCTCTGACGCAACCTGTTTCAACACGCAGCCTGATATTTTTGCAGTTATGAACTGTTGTGTCGTAGCGTTGAGTTTATTTTCCTCCGTTATTCTAATTTGGAGCGCTGATAGTTTATATCCAGTGCAATGACACATAAAATAAGGAGAGTGCGTGTAAAAGAATAGGCCTATTATGTCAACAAACTTCGCCAAAACGTTGGTTTGGAAACATGAATATGTCGTCAAATTGTGACGTCACAAAGAGCGCACACCAAATGCAAATGACCACCATATACCACTGAATGAACCCCCCCCCATTAAAAATTTCTGCGTACGCCACTGGCGCAGTCTGATGTTTTTGCAGTTGTGTTTTGTGAACTACCCTGTCATAGGGTTGAGCGTGTTTTACTCCACCGTTTTAATGCGTTGCTGGATGTTTTTGCAGTTATGAACTGTTCTGTCTTAGCGTTGAGTGCTGTGTTTTGCTCCGGTCTCCTCACTTGCAGCGCTGATGATTTGTGTTCATTATAGCGACACATTGTACAACAGCGAGTAAGGAGTGTGCATGTAGAACAGTTGTGTCAACAAACTTCGCCAAAACGTTGTTTTGCAAACGTGAATATAACGTCATATTGCGACGTAACAAACAACGTATATCCAGTAATAATGACAACCATACGCCACTGCTCAACCCTAGAATTTGGTAGGGGGTATACATTCTAGCAGTCGCCTTGGACATCACCAGTCCTCTGCACGCTATCACTCCTTTTTGTTCATGCACTTTGGGAGCAAAACTAGAGCTTTCGTAACTTCTCGATGTTTGTCTTGTTTATGTGTGCGTTGCTTGCATAGTTTTTAAGAACTCTGACCCAACACAGTGATGGATGCAGGAGTTTGGGAACCGGAGTCAAAGAATTTGAGAGGGACTGTGACTGGCAAAGTCACATAATCACTGGAACATGTATTTTTTTAATTTATTTTATTTGTGTGATTGATTCAGACTCATGCTCTGTATCAATGGTTCTTAACTGGTGGGAAATGTCCCACATCCATGCAGTGGGAAATTCTCTCTGACTTGGTGCAGGTGGAAATTATCTAAAGTTTTACTCCAATATCTGAGGACGTAAAGCTGATTATTTAGTCACAAATGTTTTTTTTAACAAACACTGTGGCGTGGTGATTCACCACATATAACGTTGCAATCGTAGCAGAAATAGTAGAGTGAACCTAGTCGACTGGGGAAACTATATTGCTGTTATATTACGCGGAGGGTCGTCGGTTAGACTCTCTCTTTTGTTGGCTCAGGACGATGCAGCACTCTGCCTGCAACAAGACCTACTTGCCAAGGAATGCATTGCTTTGCAATTATTACGTTTTTTAGCGTTGGACAACATTCAAAAAGTCACAATCTAATAGCGACCGTTGTCGTTAAAGGTAGCCACGGTCGCTAAAGATAGGTAGTTCAGGGACCGCGTTTGCTAGAAAACTTTGAGGAGAGAAAGGGACAAACTTACAAAGTTTGTGCGATATGCATAACTCAACGAACTAAAGTCATGTTACGACACGAAAAACTCGTAGAAGACTCTGACTCGAAGCGCTTGGATCTCGACTCTGGTAAATCAAAAACTATTACTTGGTCACATCACTGCTGGAGGCCTGTTTTAGTAAACCTCGGTATTTAATGACATTGCGCGATTGCAGTAATTGCTGCTGCGTTATTTAATTGCTGCTTTTTCTCGGTATTTTACGCAGGTAAGACCTGGCTAGTAATGTTTTAATTACTCAGGATTATTATATACTTTAATTCTTTTGATAATCGCCGTGGTGTGAACCAGATATCTGAGTGAAACAGTAAGTAATTAATCAATGTCCGCAGAAGTGACGCAGTCCATCAGCAAATGGTTTTGATAGGAAATCGATTTCACGTAACTCTATGCATCTTCAGTCCTGAAATCTACCAGCAAAAGCTTGCGACTGAAATCCTGAAAGACTGCAGCAAGGGCAAAGAATGCAAGCAAAGTTTAGACCAGGGGTCGGGACAGTCCCATCGCCACGGGGGGCTTTGGTGGGCTTATCCCCCCAAACAAAGCTCCAAGCCCCCCAAAATTGAAACATGAAACACTATAGATCAGTGTAGTTTTTGTCCAATTTTGGAATGTCAAGTTCACCCGCATAAATGCAAAGCCCCCCCGAAGAAACGCACAGCCCCCCTATTGAAAACTTTCTGGCGTCGGCTCTGGGTCGGGAACCGATGGCTCGCGAGGCAGATGCGGTTGTGGTTCTTTTGATGATGGCATCTGGCTCGATTGATATTTTCTTAACACGATTAATTGTTACGAATCAAACTTTTTCTGTAATTTTCCATCTACCAGACTACAAAGCCATCAGCAACACCATGCAGCACCAGAAGTCGCATTAACAGTAAGAAGCATGTTACTAAAGAGAAAAGTCAGACATATTTACCATTGTTTAAAATTGTTGGTTTTGGTTAAAAATGCACACGTTAGGTAGTTAGTTGCATTAAATGTTGAAAAATATTATATGGTTCTTACGGAAATACAATTAAAAATATGTAGGTTTCAAAGCTCCCTTATCCAAAAAGGTTCCCGACTCCTGGTTCCGACTAAAATTAATGCATCAAAACACAAGCTGTGACAACTAACAACTTTAAAATACGCGATTCTGATAAAACTGCCTGGTTTCAGTAAAGTTGAAAAACTATCTGACGCCAGAGCAACGAAACCACAGTTACAAAGTAACGTAGCGATGACTCAACCATGGGCATTGGGAGGCACAAGCAGAAAGGTAACCTTGAGCTCGACAGGTTGACTGACGTATTCTAGGGAGAGTCTTTAAATGACCAAAGTTGAAAATGGAGTCAAACACAAGCCTGTAACCAGCTTGGGACACCAGGAGGGGCGAAGAGTTTTCTGAGAGTGGCCAAAATTTTTTAAACTATGTCCAACACCATTTTCTAGGCGGGGCGAATTGTTTTGCAGGGGGCGAAGCCCTCCTTCGTCCCCTGGTTACGGGCCTGGTCAAACAGTTCAGTAATTGAAAACTAGATGTGTGGAAAAAGGGGGATAAAAACCAGGCGTTGCGAAATGACAAAAAATGTTTTTGAATAAATATCTGAAATTCCCAAAAAATGAAACAAGATTTATTTCACACGAGAGAGGATCATGCTTTGAATGTTAATTTGTGTTTTTGATTTGTTAAGCCGTTCATCTTCACAGGTATCTAGAGAGTCAAACCTAGATTGTTCTACAAAATCAATAGAGTAAGAGTCATAAATACAGTAGGTAATTTAGAAAATATAGTTCAGCGATGAGGCCATTCGGTCGCTGTCATCGCTCTTTCTTAACTAATTTGTTTCACGTATACCTCGGTGCGTTGACCATTTCACTGAAAATTTGTTTCTTGTTTAGCCAACTTACTGTCGAATTCATTTCACAAAAGTCCTCACACATATACTTTAGTTTGCACTTGTCAGGTGTTGTTTCGGTGGAAAGGTTGATAGTTTGTCAATACATTAGAAAAAATTGAGACCATGGGTTTGTTGCGTTTTCCATGGCAAGCACGAAGAGCACAATGCTGGCGAAACCCTAATGAACCTTCAGTTTGTATTTTTGTCTAACTTATATCAAGGTGCGTGCAATTGGTTAACCTTTTTCCTCAATCTTCTGTAGGTAGTCATTGGTCATTGTTCTTGCAGCCTGTCTTTCTTTGACAGATTTAGAATGTGGGGAAATGATGTAGCCCAAATCTGTGGTTCATCTTTCTTGTCATATTCTGGAGAACATAGTCTTTCGTCCAATTTTGATGCCATTGCTTTCATGTCATTTATCGTGTCCAAAGAACGGTCTTAGAGGATCGCTTTATCTTAAGTGGATTTAGGCTGGTGAAGTAGGCCTAATCTTCTTGTTTTATTGTCTGTCTTATTGCTTCTCCGCATAAGATTGACTTTAATGTTGCATTTGAGTAATGTGATTTACCGTTAATGAACTCCCTTCATTCCGTTGTGGGTTTTACAGTCTTCAGTGACAAATCCAAACCATCTTCAGAAGTTATCTTCAGTAGTTCTCAGGTTGTTAGCCTGGCAGTACAGTATTTCTAATTGAGCAGGTCTGCACCGTATGGACGACTGTCTTGACAAAACCCGCCTACGCCATTTTTGCAAAAGTTTGTACTAATAAGTTTCAGTTCAGTGTCAATTCGAAAAACGCAGTAATGCGTGAGGTTCTGAAATAACTATAGCAACGAGCGCCACGACTGTTTCACCAAGGGCGCAAAAATTTTTGCCGGTAGCATTGCACACGACAGCGCAACCACACTTTATCGAAATTGGCCGAACAGGTCATGGCTAAGGAATGTGAAGGAGACGGTAAACAACAGACATGCGCTGCACACGTGGGCAAACCATTTACGATCACTACGCCTGGAGCCGAAGTAGCAGTGCCTGCGCAAAACTGTAGCCAGCTATCCTACCGGATTTATTTCAGACAGTGAAGTATATTATTATTTTGTATGTAGGAACACAAGCTGAACCTTGGTTTTATTCGCACCGATTTACCTCGAGAAAAGTGCAGCTTGAAAGAGAATTACAACTTCGTGTTTTTTGAAAATAAAGAAAAAAACTGATTGCTCATGATATTTTTCTACCACCCTGTCGATTTTTCACTATTTTAATACTGCTTACGTTTTTGAACTGAAAAAAAAAATAACCCAGAAAACTGAAGAAAACAACAGACGAGTAAGTGCTGCAGGCTACTCGAGCAGACGTGCTGACTTTTTGCGCCTTTAGCGGAACCAAAGAATCTTACCAAAACGATTTCAAATCCTCATTTGACATGTGATGTAAATTTTGTGCGCGTGTTCAGCCAAGTTTAGATTTTCTTGCTGTTTCCGAATTTGCTTGTGCGTTTGCACCAACTGTTTCGGTCTGCCTTTTTCGTACTACTGCCGCGGCGTTTTATTTTTTTGTGTTGCGGGAGCGCTCTGGCGGAAGGCCTATCACCTCTATTCTGGCCGATGTGGATTCAGGCTAAGTCATGCTGGCTTTTCCATGCTCTTCAAAGAAAAACTGGTTCGGCTGTGCATCTCAACCCACAGGCCTGACATCCTGACATAGATAGTGAAGGTCTGTTTTTGGCGTCATTCTGAAAAAAACTGCTGCAAAACACCTACGCCCTGTTTGGATGTGAAAGGGTTATGACAAACCGGGCAGTTTCATTTTATCAGCACTGATTTATGTTTAATTTTCCAGATTCAGATTCTCGCTGGTCTTAACACACTAACAGCAGATCGCTGCAGCAATCGACCTTGCAACAACCGCGTTGATCATCCAGCAAACTCCCATACGTGAGTCGCCATTCTTGTACAGTAGAACTCGTCTAATTCGTCAATTCGCCACTTTTTCGTCGGTCTCGGCAGAATCCCTATCTTTTGTGTACATTTCTGTTCGTCTAATTCGTCAATTTGCTTAATTCGTCACCTCTTTCTATCCCCGAGAAGCGTTTTGTTCGTCTAATTCGTCATACGCAGTTTCGCTTTAGATGTCTAAGCAGCTAGTGCGTGTGGGAATTCAAACAAATTAAGAATCTTTATCAGAGAATTGTTGCACCTTGCAATTTTTTTATCGAATTTGTACACGAGGTGCGAAGCGCGCCCGACTTCCCATTGAGAGAACGCGGAAAAGTTTATTAAAGATTTGAAAGGTGCTTGATTGAATGGAAGAGTCCAGATAGAGCAGTGGTTCTCAAACTTATTCTGATCACGTACCATTTGTGGCTCCCGCACTGTCATCACGTACCACCTTGTTCCCGGAAAAGTCAATGTGCCAAATATAATTCGATCAAAAGTCTGGAAACCAGAATTGACACAAATGCAATGTGAACAAAATGGCTGTGAGAAATTTTAATTGCTATTTTTAGAAAACAGCAAGGGAAGTAGCCAACACAAAGATTCAGGAATTTGTTAACAGAACCAGGAATTTATTAACAAAAAAATTCAGGAATTTATCAAGTAAAAACTACAGCTGTGAATATATTTTTTGTGAAGAAAAACAGAAAGTAGGTCTATTCGTGTACCACCTTGAAGGCCTTCGCGTACCACTAGTGGTACGCGTACCACAGTTTGAGAACCACTGAGATAGAGCAAAGGAATTAATTGTTGTATTCAACCACAACGTCATAAACTTGTATTTTACTGCAAATAAGAGCACTATGTATGCATACGAGTTACTCTGATAAAGTATACGAGCTTCTATGATAGAGTTTTCACCTGTTTGCATAATTCGTCACTTCGCCTAATTCGTCACTTTTTTCTAATCCCCTTGAGTTGACGAATTAAGGCCAATCTACACTGAGCACGTGCCAGGAGTTGCCAGGCGTAATCCTTAGTTTGTTTTGTTGCGTCGGGTAATTCTGCGCTCGTGCACGACTCGGCACTGCAGCTCCTGGGCGCAATAAAACAAACAAAGAATCGTGCGCGGCTACTCCTGGCAACTTCTCAGTGTAGATTGGCCTTTAAGCACATTCTACTGTATTGTGTGTCTGCATCAGTCCGACGCCGGTGTTGCATGCCAGAGAAGTCTGACGGGCTGCTTTTTAAGCAGGCATTGTACGTTGGAAGGATCGTTTCCAAGGGGAGGGGGGTACAAGCGTTTAAATTTCATTTCACCAACTCCGAAACTAAAACATTTTTCTACTAATGAGTTAATAGAAAAATATCAAATTTCAAAAACCACGCGTCCTTGGCTCCTCACGTCTCCCATTCCGACGCCCATGCAAGGGGATTCACCGAACAGCAACAGTTCGAATCATGTTCGACATGCGTGCAATAAGAATGGGTAAACTGACAGGTTAACACGCGCTTGTTTGTAGTTTTAGCACACAGTTTGTGAACACTTGTTCTTTGGAGTGTGGCAGGAAAAGTGAGGTCACCACAGGTTGGGCAATACATCCAGCAACGGCTGCAAACAGACGGTAAATCGTCGGTTATATTCTTATCCGTTGATAACTTGTTCCGGGAATTGTACGCATGCGTGTGTTTATTTGATTTTGTTTCGTTGCGTTCTGTAACTTGTTTTGGCAAAAAGTGTTTGTACGAAGTAACGAAGAATTGAAAAGTGCACATTTTGATGCTTTGTTTAACCGATGCATTACACCATAGTTACAACGCGCACGTCACATGATTAATTTGAAATCTGATTAGCAACGTAATAAGGCACAAGAAGTCTTAACAACGCACGTAGAATTGCAAGGTCCACATACAAAGTCACAATCACGCATTCTCCTTGAACATACAAATGTCAGTAAGCATCGTTCACGCGAAAAGGAAGCGTTGGGCATCTGCTCAAAATTGCAGGTTGGCAACAATGGCATGTGGGCCTTTCAGTTTCCGCAATACCTTGTATTGCAAATAATGCATTGCATTAAAGTAAGAGATTGGAATGTACGCGGTTCATTCGCAACGCAAACAGCAGCCCACGTAAATTGCAGTGTGACTGAATTCAACACAACTTGGGCGCTGCAGCAAACGCGGAGGACAAACGGGTTTCATATCAATTTGCGGTCACGTGATGGGAAAATACACGAATGAATCAAATCGTATCTGACAGTCACGTAAATAACCAATAGGGACTTGAAAACAAGCATGAAACAGCGCTCGTGACATCACACACACCTAGCGCTCGCGATAAAGAGATGAAAGGATGACGTAGGATCGCGTGCATGGCCTGGCCACGTATACCAAGGCCTCCTAGATAATGTTTAACTAGGAGGCCTTGCCTATACACGTAGGTTAAGATGCCCAGCGATTATTCGAATAAAAAGTCTGGGTTCTCCACAAAAGCTGAAAAAAGGTCGTTCCTGGTACCTTGGCGAAAACTTTGAAAGAATTGGACTGCATGGGTTGTGTGCGAACCAAAGCCTAAATCCTCGGCGAGGTTTACCAAAGTTAAAACCGAATCAAGTGAAAAGAGTGGGAAAGCATTTAAATCGTTTTAATGGCGCGACTTTGTTATTTTTGTGTTTTAGATTGTGATTTGTGTGCTGTTCCCCACGGACGCTATGACACCGAATTTCGCGCAGTGATCTTGAAGCTTGCTATATCCCGGGATTCTTTTCTATGGAGAAAGTGTCACCTTGTTCTTGTTTCGTAATAACGTTTTTTTCTTGTGTTCATATCGATGTAATTGCGCTATATCACTTGCAAATCAAGAAGTAGCAGTCGTAATACTCAAAATAAACGGTGATATAAAAATTATTTAACTGACAACCTACGAGTTAAAGCAGTAGGTCCAAGCAAGCAAACCCGCAGATATACAGTAGATTCCGGTTACATAGCTTATAGCAAGTTTATCAAACGATTCACAAATTATCGGTCGACTAGAGACGATATTTTAACTTTCGTAGTTGGTGAATTCCCGCACAGTGTAACCGTTGAGCCTCTCGGGAATAATCAGAACCGATCGAAGTTCGAGTTTGCTGAGAATGGGTGTTTTTAACCCAGAAACGTATCAGAGCCAATCAGATAAACTAAATTTTCACACAATGTTTATCCCATTATCAGTATGCACAACACAGCCTGAAAAGCTAACCTCAGTAAATTCAAAAAGTTAGCTAAAAAACGACTTAAAAATGGCAGTTTAATCTAAACCTTCGAAAAAGACCAAAAAACTACAGAGAGACGTTTTTCTGGGCAACACAGGGTTTTCCGATGTACCAGCATTTCGTTTGTAGTTCTCAATTCAAAATATAAAAGATATGTCACGACAACAAGCATGCTGTAAACTTAGTATGTTGCATTTTAATCAAAATATGACTGCATCACCTCACCTGTTTCTGAAGTTAAACGCCGTTTCAAAATCATTTCTTTGCAAGTGTCAATTGCTCCATATTTTTTTGTTGTAACAACAGATGTAGACAGACATATCGACAAATGGGTTTTGTGTCGCCAGTCACCATTCTACGTCTCTTTCCTAAAGAACTACTTGTATGTAAACATTCTCTGGTATGTAATTGTGTTTTGATCAGTTGTCACATTTTGAGCATGCGCTGTCGTTGACTTACTCAGATATGCCGAATTTTTAATTAATGGTTCTGTGTGGAACTTTTAATGCCAGTCGCAGGAGTGTGTGACCATTTGCTGACCGAGGTGAAGTTACAGAACACATCTTTGGCGCCCTCGTGTGTAAACATTTTGTCATAAGACATTAAGAAATCAAAACTTACTTCATGTATCCATAAAAATTGTGCTGTTGCCATGCTACTTGCAACCACTCAGTTTTCTAAAAGCGGAACAATCGGTTTGATTCGGTTGTATCAACTACTACATAGATAGCTCAATACACACAGATTTTCCACTTTTCTCTGCTGCATTGACTTGCAGCTGCATTGGCTCAATAATGCAAATAAATACTTTTTGCTTCACATGGTAAAATATGCAAGTCCATTAGTTTAAACATTTTGAGACTTCCTACTGTATGACTACCTCACACTTGGTTCATCATAAATAGCTTGATCCGTTACATCTGCAAAGTCTTCTGATTTGCAACAGACAAAAAAACTGTAGAAAGACTATTTCTGATTGCCCATAGATGGACTAGCCACATGACCAATCGGTCAACAAATCTGCCCTCAATGAAAAAGAGATACCAGATCAAAGTTGACAACATCGACAAGAAAGTCAGAAGCGCTGATGCAACGAATGAATCCCGCGACATTTCAAGCGGTCAAAAAAAAGGAAAAAGCGATATGGAAAAAGCGGTGGGAGAGAACAACGATAAAACTTATTCAAACTGATTTAATGGCAGAAACAATCGTTGCTAAAAAATCATGCTGTTGAAAAACCCGAGACAATCAAGAAAGCATCCGACATCTGCTGGGCACAAACAGGCATATGCGTAGCTGTGGAGTCTGGGAACCACTGTAGTGACGGCGCCTTGACTGGGAACAACGATGGAGACGTAGTGCAATTGGTGATCTTTATTCTTAAACGGAAAACGAACGAACAGGCTTGAGACGTTTCGAAGCATAACAAATTACTAACTCTGGCTTTCGTAATAACTTCAAGCTGGCTCTCACGCTAGACTCAGACACATGTTGACTCTCGTCGCGTTCACACATTCTGTTCCTCTTTTCGCGTCCCCCGCGCGAGTTCAAAGTAAGTGATTTAAGAGGACGCATCGCGCCGCCGCGCAAGTTGCGTTCGGTAAGCAATCCGCGCCTTGACCAGGCTGCGGGTCGAAGCAAGGTCCGCTACATGGCCAGGGAGCCTAGGGGGCCATAACTCTCCAAATGTTTAGAACATATAGTCATTTTGTGCTTTGAGAGGCGGTATCCCAAACGAAATAGTGCTATTCGCCTAAAATCAAACATTTTGGACCCTCCAAATTTTTTGCCCCCCAAAACTTTTAGGCTGGCTAGTGGCTACGCTACTGCAAATGGGTCTTTATCGTTGTTGAAAGCGTTCAGTGTCGCGAAAAATCCTTTATCCCACGATGCTTGCAGTTGAAATAAAAAATCTCGCTGCAAACAAACATTGCTGTGCTTTCTAAAGGTATTGGGCTGCTGGGGAGTGCTAATTTGGAATGCGTTTTTGGTGCCGCAATGCAGGCAATCGAATCAAGCTGAATGACAGATCGTTCTACAATAATGGTGGGCAAACCGCAGACTGCGAAACCACTAGCGATTGTATTTCAAAATTTCCTTAAAATTGCCTTTGTATACCGAAGCAAGACTTTTCTGGTGAAAGAAAATTGCAGTGATCTGCAACAGAAAACAAAAAGCAAAAATGAGTTGCTTCTAATACACGAATATATACGTTGTAAAACTTTGCAGGAACTTTTGTTCCTAAACAAAAAATTTTGAGTCGTTCCTAAAAATAAGCTGAGCACCAAAAAGTTCTCGAATCGACACTCATGATTGTTACCATAGCAGCTTTACCATTAAGAAAGGAGAGATCTAAACTGATGAACGCTTACAGTGGTGTAGCATTTCAGCAACACTTCAAATAGAATCTATTTGAATAAGATTTCAGGACTGTATTGGAGAGTTACGTGAAATCGAATTCTTGTTAAACGGATTTGTTGATGGATTCGATTGCGTCACCAAATTTACTTATACGCAGATGTAAGCTCGAATCATTGCAAAGTTACGAAAGCAGAGCCCAGTTGACTGATTCCTTGAATTTTTGCAACAAACCTAGAGCTTCTATTTAAGCGGTTCCCAACCGGGGATTCCCAGACCCCCGAGAGTCCCACACAAGACTTACGGGGATGTTAAATGCGATTTTTGAGGATGAGAGTTTGGATGTTCTTGAATGCGTTTTTTTCACGAAAAGCGAGATTTATGAAAGCTTGCAAGTGCTATTAATTGAAAGAACATAATCCACCCTAATCATTCCAGCTAACGTTACTAATTTAACAATTTGAAATGCTATTTCTGCTTCACGCTGTGGTTACCACGCAGAAGACGGCCGATGATGCGAATGTAAGTGTGTTGTGACGTTGAAATGTTTATTGCGCAATTATGGCGAGATTGCTGTTTGACGCTGCAGAACTCGAATTTTATATTCAACGATGTAAAATTACCAGAAATTGAACACAAACGCACCGTCTGTTCCAGTTCCCCTTGCGCTAACACAGGACCGCGACCAGCTGATATTTTCGGGTGGGGAATGATTGAAATTGTTTTACCTAACAACTAAAAAATGTTTTGGCCCTTTCAAGATATTTTTTAAAATTTTGGTGAAATTGCACGATTGCCAGCCCCTTGATTGCGGGCCTGCGATAACATATTTGTGCGGATCTGGATTTTCCTCTTTACTTTATTAGAAAAACAATTATTGGAATCGTTTGAACCCCACGAAAGATTTTCGCAGGGCTCTGAGCGGCTTAACTGTGTGCCAAGGTATGAGCGAATAATTTAAGAGAAGCAGCAAGAAAAAAGTCAGTAGGTTTGTTTCTAATGACGATCTAATGATATGAATGTTAAACAGTAGGACTGAGTGTTTTCTTTTGCGTTGTCAGTATGTATTACGAGCAATAAGTTTAGAAGTGAAGGCACTGCAAAATCGGACTGTTTTTGTGATTTCCACGCTTTTTTTTATGCGAACGTGACTTTATTTTTATGAAAGGGGTTCCAATTTCAAAAAAGGTTGGGAACCTATGTTCTACTTGTTTCTGCAACCGCAACTGCTACTCAACCAGGACGTACGTATGAAGATTTCACGTTATGAAGATTTCGTGTTCATGTGAAGGTTTTAGAAGGTTTCAACTTCGTATAAAGGTTTCGCCTTCGTTTCACGCTTTGAAATAGGCAAAAATCATGCTGGTCAAGGTCATGGCGAGGGCAACAGTGACAAACGTTCAACACAAATACTCGAGGCTTTTAGACTGTTTGAATAATTCACCACGTCACTAAAGCTGATAGGCTGTGTTCGATTCCCTGTCGGGTCACACTGAAGACTTGAATGACACTCTTTGCGGCCTGTCCAGCCTCGTTCTCGGAGTTAATGGGTTGCAAGGTAAAGGTTAACACGCTGTGCTTCCATTGACTCGCCACCAATGCAGCATTCACTACGAAAGCGTACACCACGTGGAAATATTGAATCATATCGAATCTTTGCAAAGTATAAATCATTTAAGACTACTTGGTTTGCAAACATAATATCTTGGATCTTACTTTTTTCTTGTGGCGCTTTCTGTATTTCTGCGTTGAGCGTTTACAGTGGTCAAATAAACACAAGTAAAATTAGTTGATGTTCTTCCCCTCCGTGGCATGATTTCACTACTTTCGGGGCCGTATGTTGCAGGTATAGTACAGTGCACTATAATATAAAGTTTGCAGTTTTGGAAGTGCTGATGTCTGTCAGCTGGTAAGTCACCAGTTAACACGAAATATAAAACCTGGATAAATTAATTCAAACTCCTACATGCATAGGCAGTAGTCTTACTGTATCAATTTGAAAGGTGACAATCAAAGACGTCTATACTTTTGCCATCCAATATAGAAAAATGTCTAATGTCGTTTGTAATTAGCTGCACAGATCTGTTAAAAACATGTGTTTTTGATGTTGTGGTATTGTATGGACATGGAATCAGTATGTTTGGGTACTGTAGTTACATCACACACCTTGAAATGTAGGTTAGATATTGTAGTAGCACTGTATAGTAGCTAACACCTATTGTGTGTGATGTATTCATTGGCAAGGGCGTACGCAAGGGGGGTTTTGGGGTTAAAACCCGCCCTAGAACTTGATACTTTACAAAAACTTTATTACCTGCGCAAAGGAGATTAATTGTTTTCGCATACTTTTTACTTGTTAATTGGTCGACTTAATGCAAATACCACGCAAATAAACCTGCGTGCAAATTTCAAGGAACATTGTAAATGGGCCCAAGAGTAATAATTAGGTTTCGGTGGGAATCTGCGTTATCGTCTGCGTCCAGAAACCATCTCATCACTTTTTGCGGACCTTTCGTCCACTACGCATGTTTAAGATTGTGTTCCGCCATAGTTCACTTAATCCGGAACAATTGCATTTATTTTGTCGGCTATAGCTGATCAACGCATGCGCTGATCGCATTGGCTACATTACCAATTTCTGTAGAATGATAGAACTGTTTCACGGGGTCAAAAACAGCAGTTGTTAACATAGAAGCATTCAGGCATTTGATGATGCCCCAGCAGGGAAAAAGGAAAACTAAGAGTTTGCTGGACTTCTATACATAACAAAAAATCGAAAAAGTTTCTTGCGTATTTTAAGCGCATCCTCAATTCTTGTGTAGTTTAGCAAGATTCGATATTGCAAACCGGGGTGTGCGCCAGCCAGTCCAGTCGCACACCTATTCTCGACTGCTCGTATTCGACAAGACATTAGCACAGCCTGATATTGCAGTTGTAGATTGCTCTGACGCAGTGATGAGTGTGTTTTACTCGCCTATTTTAACACGCAGCCTGGTATTTTTGCAGTTATGAACTGCTGTGTCGTAGCGTTGTTTATATTTTCCTCCGATATTCTAACTTGAGCGCTGATAGTTTGTATTCAGTGAAATGACACAAAATAAGGGAATGCTTGTAGAAGAATATGCATATTATGTCAATAAACTTTGTCATAACATTGGTTTGGAAACATGAATATGTCGTCAAATTGTGACGTCACAACCAAATACAAATGACCCCTATATGCCACTGAATGAAACTCCCCATGAAAATTTTCTGCGTACACCGCTGTTCATTGGTCATTTGCAATAGTTATGGAAACATTTACTTAATATTTTAAAGGGATCAAGACACCACGAGAGTGATGCAGCGATCAAATTCAGCTGCGTCACCCTTGTGGTGTGTTGATGCTGAAATGTGGATATGTGCAGTCAGCATCATCGCAATGTCGTGAAAGCAGCATGTGGCAGACTGATTCCACGAAGGCTCAACTGCAAACCTAGAGGTTTACTTTCAAAGGGAATGAACGTATGACTGAAATGAAAATATTCGTAGTATGTGCATGTTTTGTTCTTTCGGCACCCTTATGTCTAGGCGACTGGAGGTGCGTGACGGTCCCTTCTCTCTTCTGCTGTGCATGGACAAAATAGATCCGCTAGGCCTGCTGTTCCTGTCACAAGACTGTAAATAAACATGCAGAATAACTTAATGGCTTATACGAGCGCGCGAGCTAAATCATTGGCTATCTAGTTAATATTGCTTATGCGACTTTGCCAGGGTTCCACATTCCACTTTATTCTAAGATATTTTCCGCAAAAAGAACTCTCTCCACGGATGATGTGAGAGTCTTCTTTTTACCGTTTATTTTGATTATTCACCTGACTGTTTGAGAAAAGTTTACCCCGTGAAGCAAAAAGCAAGGCTGGTTTCATAACTCACACGCTAAAGATTAAAAACATATTCAAATGTTTCAAGCGCTCGCATTTTTTTGCTCAGCTCAGTTGTTACTTTTAAGACTACAGCTATGAAGCAACAAAGCAGCAAATCATCAGAGCACCTCCGAACCACAGTTCTTTTCTGGACGCTGCCGTGCAAGAAATTAGAGCCGGGCGAGCTTGCATTGCAAAACTGATTAGCAAGAGCAACATTTGCTGCATCCATTGCACGTGACGGTTTCAGGAAGAGCAAACGATAAAAGGTAAAAAGATTTCGAGCCGTTCATAAATAAAATGTCATTGTGCTGCAGGTTTAGTCAGACGAGTGTACGTTCGGTCTTTTGATGTTTATAACCGCCGTCATAAAAATGTGTAATTTCAGATAAGTTTAATGGAACGCGTTGATGAGTCAGAATAAAACGTTACTCATAACTTTGGGCTGAACGTCTTTTAACAATAATCTACTGCTTCATAATAATTTCTGTAAAGCAGGAAAAATTACTTTGAAGCAAAAAATGACAACCTAAAGAGCACGCCCTTTCAACATTATGAATTTGATAACATTTCAATGAAACTCACAAATTTTGCAAACCTGTCTGAGTTCAACGCCACAGAGTACAATAGCTGTTGAGATAAAAGCATACACAGTGTAGTGACAGGAGTGCCATGTCTCACCCATTTACGCTTTCCAGTTGACATATGCGCCAAAACGAAACATCAACCTGTGGCGTTATCAGCAACAGAAGATTTGCATTGATTAGAAGTTCATTGACTAATAAGAACGTATCAGTGTTTCTGGGTAATGAGAGATCGTAATAAACGTTTTGCTCTGCTGTTTGTGGGCTAACGAGACCGAAGTTGATTATACTATTTGTGCAAGAAATGCAGTAATGTATTTTTGAACTTTGCATTCTGATTTAACACAGCGCTACCGTTTATGGTTGAGTCATATCAAACTACAGCTGAGAAATGTAAAATTTTTTCTTCCGTTTTTTGTAAATAGTGGAGAAGAACGAGCTTTCAGAATTTTAAATTGAGTCACAGGCTTCTTTGAATCTCACAAGAAAAAGTTAATGTCAGTGTTTTATACGATTCGTTTCAAACTCATACACTGAGCTAAAGCTGCAGAAAAAAATGGTAAAATCTTCGATTTCTTCACTTACGATTTTGTTAGAACTTTTTTTGTTGCAGGTTAAAAGGATTTGGGAGAAGTTTATTTTCATTAAAAATTTAGATCACAATGCGCAAATCATCTAAACCAGGGGTTTCCAAACTTTTTTGTCACATCAGCTATTACACAACAGTTCGAGAGCCGGACATCTTACGTAATGTGATTTTTCGAGGTATGCTGCATTCTACCAAATCAAAAATTTCTTTTGTGAATAAATTATTCTTTAATTTTTTACAAAATGTCTTTACGGACGGATGAAATAGCTTCACAGGCCGGATTTGGTCAGCGGACCGTAGTTTGGAGACCCCTGATCTAAATGTTTCTGCAAGACAATTTTTACAAAAATCAATTAGTTTTTGTTAGTGTGATTAGGGGATAAATCGTATGTACTAGGGCACACGTGACTGCTTCTATTCCAAAGCATTACAGTTGATAGAAGTTAATTTAAACATTTTCGTAAACCGCTAATTGATGGGAATTCTAATTTTGCATCTTTGTTTTTCAGTTAATAAGCATCTGACAAAATATTACATCAGTGCTGTTGAAAATATACACTTTAAAATGAAGAAGTGTTTCGGGAGCATTTTCTTTTTTCTTGTCTGCTTCAGCGTTACAGTGTTTTTAGAGGTAAATTAATAATGACAATTTAAAAAGTTGTTTTTTTCGGATTTTATGTTTGTGGTAGGCTATACATTGTGTACATCATAAAAGGATTTGCACACAGTACACCAAATCAGACTTTTGTAAAAACAAAGATAACGATTTTAAACAAGTCAGCCAATAAAAAATTTCAGAAATTAGATATCGCTTCAGTGACACGTTTTAACGCCTTAAACTTATCTTTTTGGACATCCGATTAGTTTAAAATAAAATCAGGTTGCTTGTGTATGGAGCTGAATCATAGCACGAAACTGACTTGTAGAATATTTATAACAAGCTTTCATCATGATGGTCATATCTTATGAACGTTTAAAAAAATTTAATGACAAAAATTAGAATCCAACAAATAACAGGCAAAACTAAAAACTTCTATCGAATTGCCAGCTTTTATACATAATGACTGTATCATTTTTCGATCTACTGTGCATAAAACAGCTGATCAATTTTCATTTTGCTGTTTCGGCAGAAGGTTATACCAGCTCGTGAAAACCACGCGTCAGAAAAAAACAGAAGACAAAATTTGAGGATGGTTTCGAAAAGTCTTGCCTACTTCTTGGGCTCAGTCTACTTCTCACCATTTTAAACCTGTTAAATATATTTTTGTGAATGCAGGAAGAGTCATTTTTACCACAAAAATTTCCAAAAAATGTTTTAGCCACGAAAGTTATTGCTTTAGCAAATTTGTTTTTACAAACAAAATGCAATTAAAATTTTATTAAAACTCATGTAGCTTACAAATCAAATTACACTAATTTTAAAGCAAGGAAAGCTTGAACCTTGGACTGCAAACGTAGAGCCGTTCACATAATGACTCCCGAATTTTGGGGGGTCCAGCCTGTCACGGTACGACTCCCGAATTTTGGGGGGACTCCCGAATTTTAGGGGTCATGACATAACGACTATGTGTGATTAACAGAAAACTTACAGAAACGGAAACCATGTGCTTGAAGCCAATTTATTAAAAGAATGGACCTTCACGAATCCGTTACTTTTTGTTCGTTAAATGTCATCAGAACCGTGGAGCAAAGGAAAAGATAACGTTAATCTTTGGAGTTTCGTTTTCTCCTGAACACACTAATTTGCTTGGCCTTTAATAAACTTTATAATCAGAATATTGAAAATATAAAAGTATTTTTTGGTCAATCGGCAAAGAACCCGTTTCTTTTTAAGTTTTTTGACCTGACCTTCATAATCATATACCTTTCGAGTGTGTTTGTACTGCCCAAGAGTTTTTGCAGATAAATAGTATCACGCTTAAAAAGAAGCAAACTTTGTAATCCTAACTCATCCAAAATATTTGCAACATCTGCAAGCATTTGGTGCAGCAGGCGTGACGCAAAGCGCAGACATGAAAAGGCCAGTTATGGCGATCTGTAAAGACAAGGCTGAAGCTAGCTACTACTTCATTTCAGAGAACTATTTTTATTCCTTTGTTCCACGGTTCTGATGACATTTAACGAACAAAAAGCAACGGATTCGTGAAGGTCCATTCTTTTTATAAATTGGCTTGAAGCACATGGTTTCCGTTTCTGTAAGTTCTGTTAATCACACATAGTCGTTATGTCATGCGTGCAACTCGCTTTGACATTTGATTTAATGATCAAGGCCCGAGTGTGAACTCAATGGTTTACAGTCGCGTTGATGACAAACCTGACATTTGGATCACCTGATGCTAAGATTTTGGTTTGCTGATATTTGTGAAAAATACACCAAACTATGCTTTACTGTTCAATTAATTTCAATAACGTCTGTTTTTAGTATTTGACAACAAGTGGCCACAGAACACCAGTTTTAACTTAAACATTGTCCACAAATCAATATTACGGTTGGAGACGACTGAAACGCAATTTACATTTCCTGGAGCTCAGATTTGTTTCACAGAAATGAACACAGTGATTCCAGCTATTACCATTCCAGCTATTACCAAGCTTTGCAATCGATGAATCAAATTTCAAGGAGGGTAGAAATCATAGACCAAGTGTAAAAGTCATAAACCAAATCAAACGTGGTCTACTAACACAGGGTTTACGGCAACAAACGCTGTAACAAATCTCCAGCTTGCGAAAATCAACTGAAACCGGTTTACTGCGTTACAACTAACAATATTGCAATCTCCCATGTTCATTAGAGAGGCATGCGGCGCAGTTCATCAAACATGAGGTCGGTCTCGTTGCTTGCTCAATATTTTGATGGATCAAAGTGTTTTCAATTGGAATGCTTAAAACAGTGGTTCCCAACCTTTTTTGATGCATTCCTCCCTTTGCTCATTTTCAAACTTTTCATTCCTCCCCCATGACACAAAACTTTTTTTATTCCTCCCCTATTACACGAGTCTGCAGGAATATTTGATTTTCCAATATATTCTTTCTCACCTGCTTTTTACCTGTCACGGTGTAGCTT
>Ga0210059_1003087_pt1 | contig 26515 bp, 20 predicted proteins | sample Ectturendosymbi2_FD_188042 | JGI IMG/M metagenome (GOLD analysis project Ga0210059, IMG submission 188042) | Ecteinascidia turbinata endosymbiont from Florida, USA - Sample 2 (SPAdes) (version 2) | ecosystem: Host-associated > Tunicates > Ascidians > Unclassified | place: Key West, Florida... | reverse complement strand
TACCATAGCCTTGTATAGAAGTGTGGTTGTCGGGTGTATTTTTTAATTTTCAAACACTAGTGATGAAAAAATGTAGTTGTACAAATTTTCTGGTTACATTACTATTGAAAAGCCCAGCAGAAAGCTGGGGAACAAATAAGAAAAAAGGGCAATATTACTTAGACGTAGTGTAGGCCAAAAGATTTACTATAAACTTAATTATATGTGTTGTGTTTGTTTCATCAACTACTTTGTTTCATCGACAAAGAAATGTTAAGTTGCCAATAGTAATAATAAATTTGGTGTGTACTTACCAAATAAGGTAACCATTGAACCATTTTGTAGTACTGGAATTATACCATGGGCGTAGTCAAGGGGGCACTTTGGGGCATGGTAACCATATCTCAGTTTCATACTTTGCCATGTAGCCAATTTTGCAAAAAGATCATACTACGGTTGAGTGAACATGGTGACGTCATCATCACAAACAGCAAGAGTTTGGCTTGACGACACAGCAATATTCGGTATGCGGCTTGACCAACGGTCATGCTGAGATGCATGGACACTCGTTGGAAGACTCTGGCATTACAATGCCAGAGAGAATAATTGATAATTATCAACACGAAATCTGATTAGAAGAATAAAACTCAATTTCATGAATAAGCACGGCATAAAATTTTGACAAAAATTTACCAAAGTGATCATAAGCCGGCAACTTACTCTATGCGTACCACAGATTGCTGGAGGCCCCGTTGGATCTTTAGACCCGAGGCTTAAACCTACACAGCCTATTGGTAAATCCGGCCCCGAGTCAGATTGTTTATATTCGTCCTTGTTCTTTGAACACTACACCCGCATTTTACTTTGTTACTAAGTGCCTGAACGTTCAGTGTCAGTTGGAGGACGTGTGCAGGCCACAACGCATTCGTACTTCACCTGGCCTTGGCCAGGTTAGACTCTAATTGTTACCATGCGATCATTTTCATCTAAAAAAATTTATTTTCGTTTCGGAAACACTTTCACTTTTGTTGGCAAATTAAAATCTTTTCATTTCAAATACAAGCACAATTTTACTTTCGTTTCGAAAACACTTTCGTTTCGCAAATGTTTTCTGAATAAAAACATTTTCGTTTCAAAAAATTTTTATTTTTGTTTCGGAAACATTTTCACTTTTGCTTCGGAAACACTTCGTAAAATAAACCGAAAAAATCGCATCAGTTTTTTCGTCGTGCCCCATGCGTGCCACCCTCCGTTGAGGGCCAGTGTTTCCGCTTGAGAAGGCTTGATTTGCAGATTCTCCTATGTCGATGTCTGGCTCAGCAGCTCGCGATAGTATTGCGCGTACGTGTAGACTGGGTCTTTCCTTGTGATAACCTATCCTTGGGGAAATGTCTCTGAGGGATTTGTGGCATAAGACGTATAACTTGTGGCTTAGAGTAAGTGAATGGTATCTTTTTGGCCAAGAGAAGCGGATGAATTGTGCGCATGAGGATGGTGATTGTGATGCAGTCAGTCAGTACTGGAATATGCTGGCCTGTAGCTTTGGTTGAAAAGTTAAAAGCTGATTCGTGATTTTAGGGAGCCTAAAGAATTTTATTTGGGATCTTTTGTCAAGGTTGCAACGTGTGCATGCCAAATATCAACGTTTTTGACAATTTAGGCAGAAATTTGATAAATGAAAAATTGAAAGGCAGCCTAAATGCTCCAGTCCTCCAAAAGTGTCTCCCCGTGCCTTTACTTGGACAAGCATCACTGCCTATCAGTATCACAGAACTGTGTCGAAAACGTTGCCACAGGGAGCCCGTTACACATTCGGAGGTCATCAAAGCTGGAGCAATTAGGCTACCCTTAAGTTTTAAACAACCGTAAAGTAACAAGTAACAACAACCGTAAAGCTCAGACGTACGCGCAATAAGATCGCGAGCTACTGGAGCCAGACATCGACGTAGGAGAATCTGCAAATCAAGCCTTGTCAAGTGGAAACACTGGCCCTCAACGGAGGGTGGCACGTATGGGCCACGACGAAAAAACTGATGCGATTTTTTTGGATTTATTTTACGAAGTGTTTCCGAAACAAAAGTGAAAGTGTTTCCGATACAAAAATAAATTTTTTTAAAACAAAATGTTTTTATTTATAAAACATTTGCGAAACGAAAGTGTTTTCGAAACGAAAATAAAATCGTTTTTGATTTTGAAACAAAAATATTTTAATTTGCAAACAAAAGTGAAAGTGTTTCCGAAACGAAAATCATTTTTTTTGAAACGAAAATGTTTTTATTTAAAAAACATTTGCGAAAAGAAAGTGTTTTCGAAATGAAAGTAATTGTTTTGTTTTTGAAACGTTTTCTGTTTTTTTTCAAAAAAATGCCAGAAACAAAATTTTTTTTAGGGTGGCACACATGGGCCACCATACAGCTGTGTTAAGAATGTGTCTGTAATGTAGTGTTGTACGAAGTGTTACGAGTTAGTGAACAATTGTGTTAAGAAAGTGTATGTAATCCTGTGGGCCTACCCGCTACCTCTAACACCGTTACAAACTGTGTCTGTTATTATCAATATTTTTTGTGCAAACAGTGTGTGCTTGTGCTCTCTGGGCTTCGTGTCTGGTTCAAACGTTAAAATGATAAAAAAATAAATATAAATAAAGTAATTCTTGCTCCTTTTTGCTCTGTTTTCTTTGACGTGTTTTAACCCTTATCACCGCCCAATGTGCTAGTACTGTCGTTTACTGGCGTCATCGTAACGAATGCAAACTCACTCACGCATTCTGCCAACGTTCTTAGTCATAACGGCATGTTGTTTCAACGGTTTCAGGCATTAGACCTAAGAGGTCTGTTGAGTTGCTCGACCTTTGGCTCCAATTAACAGTGAAATAAATTATTTGGGGAAGACTTATTTTCCAGTCTATGATTGCGACAGTTTGCTTTCTCAATTATTCAGTTTAGTTTTGTTTATTTTCTTTCTTTGCTCTTGCTTCAGCCTTTCAACTTTTCACTCGCAAGCATTGCTTGCATCTTTTAGGACTGAGGGTGCGTTGTTTTACGTGAAATCGAGTTCCTATAAAAAATTTTGTCGGCTGATTCCTCGAAAGCTTGCAGAAAGCATTGAGTCTTTAATTGCGAGGAATATAGGCGTAGTTGTTTTTCATCGGAAGTTGAATCGAAATCAGGTGAAAGGCTAGCCGAAAATTTATCTACGTAAAAAATTCTCAAGGCCCCTGGCCAGTACCATGGGCGTCGGAAAGAATTTTTTCAGGGGGGGCACCAGGGTTTTTTGCCTAAACTTTTCCATAGGGGGGCCAAAAGTGATGAAATTTAATTTTTCCCACTCGAAACTATGAAAACAACAATTTTTGCTGAAAATTTCAAAATCCTGGGGATCAAGCCACCCCCTTCCCCCCCTTCCGACGCCCATGGCCAGTACCATTCGCAGGCTCGGGTATCATAAGCGGCCCACGGGTCGGACTTGGCCTATCCATGATTGTGGCCTAAGTGTTAGCGACATTTTTTGTTTTTGTATAATTTTTACATGCAAAAACTATTGACCAAAGTACAGCTACATTTTTTATATTTGTACAGCTAATAGACAAATGAGTTGCACGAGGCCACATTAGTTTCTCGAAACGTGACGAAATTTACAGTCATAATAATCCTTTTTGAAAATATCATTCACGCATCCTTCACCTCCCATTCGGTTACAATGTTTAGTTGGGGCGGCGGTGCCCTCAATATGACATCGACAAAATGTGAGAAATCCAACTTTGGGGATGAGCCGCTTACAGCAGCAAAGGTGTTTGAAACAGCTCACGGAAGCTGTAAACGTTTCGACCAAATAAAAGTTTGCAATCGTATCGTAGTGTAACAGCTCGTCATTACAGGGCTGGCAGTCAAGACGAAGTTTTCTTTTTCGTAAAGACGCAAGGCCTCCTTCTGCATTTCTGTAGTGAACAACACAACCTGCTCCACAGAACGCCCCATCATCACCACATTTCGGACATGTTGCAAACAGGCATGCAGGAGCTTTTGTGCAACTCCCCTTTGGCGATGGCTTCTTTTCACGCTCATTCTCTGGAAGTTTAAAGCAGTAAAACAGGTTATTTCCTATTGACACAATCACGACAAATGCACCAGAAAGAGCAGCGCGGGCCTTAAGCCGATGCAGCTGTGTTGGGCCCCGCCCCTCTGGGCAGTGACGTATTTACGCATAGGCCAGATAGGCCATGGCCTAGGGCCAGGCCCGTAGCCAGGTGTTAAGGTTTGGGGGGCACAATACATTTTTAAGGGGGCAATATTTTTGTTTTATTGTATTTTTAAAACAAATTATTTTATTAATTTTCAGCGATTAACTGGACAGCATATTGCCAGTTGTCTGTTTTCAGTCTGATCGCATAAGATTTGTGATTGTACCGGTATGCTATGTGTCGTGGGTAGCCAAGCACGGGAGGAAGACTCCAGCGCCTTTCTCAACTTTTCAAAAATGATGGCGTATTCGAGAAAAAGTATCCACAAAAAACTAAGAGTATTTGTTTAGTTGTGCGCTTTTCTACGGAAACAACAAAGAAAAACAACATGAAAAAAAGTTCGCCTATGCTTCGAGCAGGCCCGTACTAGGGTGGGCAAAGGACCCCTAAAATTTCTTTCGCCCCCCTAGAAAATGTGTTGGACATAGTTTGAAAGTATTGGACATAATTCAAAAATTTGGTCCCCTCAGAAAACTCTTCGCCCACCCTGGTGTCCCAAGCTGGTTACGGGCCTGGTTCAAGATATTTTCCTGACTACGCGCCAGTGCTTGATGCCTGTTTGTCGCATTTGATTCTGTAAAAACTTTGTCCGATGTTTGCCTAATGCAGGCCTGCCCAACCTTTTTAGTGTTGCGGGCCACTTTCACATGAGGAAATTTATTGCGGGCCACAAACGTTTTTGTGACGTAACAAATCCCTTTGTTTTGATAAGTTTTATGCGATAACACGAGGTGATAATGAGTCCTATAGTCGCTCGCAGTGTTGCCAGCTTGTATGGATGTAAACCAAATCTAAAAAACTGACATATTATCGCAGCGTTTGTTATACAAGTTTGTGGGTGGTAGGTCCATAACAGAAACAATAGGTATAATGTTGGTGTGTTTTGATGGCAAATACACTTGAGCCCATTAAAAATATTAAAAATTTAAAAAGCCTTCTGACGAACTTATGACATCGCGGGCCATTTAAAACAACCTCGCAAGCCGCGGGTTGGGCAGCCTTGGCCTAATGCATTGTTAACGTTTTTGAAAAAACATAACAATATTTTGGCATAAACAACAAAACTGAACCAATTTTATTTCTGTCAACATTTAAAGTGAAGACGCTGGTACGAAACAAACTCCGTTAAATTTCTGAAAAGAGTCACAACAACGCACGAGATTATGTATAATAAATACATAGATTCTATTGGCCACTGGAACAATCAATCAATCGTTCCCATTAACAGCTGGAAGTCGAACCAGGTCAGGGATGTTGTGCTCAGTGCCGGCGTGAGCAAGTGCGGGGCCCGATTTGAAGCACTTTGGCGGGGCCCCGTTCAGTGGTGTGTATACATTTTTGAGGGGGTGCATCAAGGCGCAATGATAGAAATCAGTGATGCTACAAAGGCGAGGCCCGCAGAGTGACGCCAAGACCTCTCTAAAAAGACTTCAATGGACAGCGCCGTTAAACCCCATAAATCAAAGCATTACAACCCTCATCAATACCTCCTCTCTGGCCAGGTACCTGCAGAGAGGAGAGGTATTGAGTGCTGTGCCTGTGGATATCCAGAGCTGAAAAGTTTGCAGTAGTGGCAAAAATATATTTTTCCAGGCCAGGAATAATAGCCATAGATGACCTGCCGCTTCACCATATGGTTGTAATCTTTTGCAGTAAAACGGAAAAGCGTGTCCTATCGCTCTCGTTTCTGGGAAAATTTCTATTGTGATTGCAGGCGGTCCTATTTGGGCTAAATAGTCCAGGGTATTCCCTAACATTCCGACTCATGACACCTGGCCAAGTAGCAGAATAATTTAGTTCATCCACATTTTGAGTGTTCATACTGGCATGCCTCACCAGATGCACATGCGACGAGGTTCCTTCTTTGTCAGAATCAACACTTTCGAAACGACTTATATCACTTCCGGTACATAAACTTCTACTTTGACTATCTGGCTCAACATCACAAGTCTGGCTACCTACGTTATCGCCATCTTCAATGGGGTGTGGCATCAAGGTATACCCTCAGTGGTTAAAATATTTGTCCAGCGCACCTTTCTTTTTTATGCTTCGGTATATTTTTGCCTTAGCTTTAGTCTTCCTTTCGCTGCACTTCATCTTTTCAGCCAATATCTCTTGGTCTTTAACTCATAATATTTAGCTTGGTCACAGACAGATATATTCTTAAATAAATAGCCAAAATTCGACTTTTTAAAGCCAAAAACAAAACACCTACCTCTCACTATACCCTTTACAAGTAGAAAATGGTTACAGTGAAAACCACTTAATAGAGCACCGATTAAAGGAATACAAACCGCCTATTTGAGCAGGGTTTGAATATCCCGGAGAAGGTTAAAAATTATTTTCTCTATTAACACTAAAGAAATATATGAGATGATTGTAGATCTCCTAATAAGTTTGAAATCTACTTTTTAATTTTGCAAAACAAGGAAATACTGTAGTAGCCTCAAACTTCGACGAAAGTTATTCCACTTTTCAGACTTTTTGCAACTTTCAATTTGTTAGGCTATATCTCAGATATTATGACGCCAATCTGTGACACGCTACTGAACACAATGACCATTCTTGCTATGGCATTTTGATAAGGCCGTTAAAAACTGCGCAGTTTACTTGGATTTTCGTTGGCAACGGATCCCACGCTTACAAAATACTGTGAGCCCCTCCAAAGATTTCTTAAGGTTTGACCTTGCTGGCTGAAAAGACATTATGAGAGACCGCAACTGTTTCATCTGAATACCAAGATGATTGTAAAACAAGGTTTTGGCTTAATTTTGATGATGGTAGTAAAGCGAGTTTACACAGTATTTTGAGAGACAGTTGGAAAAATGTGAGAACCGTTTTGGTCTCCCAAAGCAACTTAAAGCACTGGGCACGGCGCCGGCACTATACACAAGCAGCTTCGATACTTTGGTAAGTAGAAGAAGCGCGGGATCCCCTTCGGCGCGGGCCCGATTAGAAGAAATCGGTCAAATCGGCTTAAAACCGGCCCTGGTTGTGCTAACAAAAAGGTGTGGGAACGCATCCAAAAAATCGCCATTTTGAAGCAGCTTCAAACTCATTTTGAAACGAAACGTGAAAAAGGTGTGGGAACGCCGTTCCCACGCGTTCCCGCCCCACTACACCCCTGAACCATGTACTCTAGCATGTAAACGTTCTACCTTTTATCAACACTCGCAGTTTTTGAAATGTCTTTTGATAAAACGAAAACATGAAAAAAAACAAGAAAAGAAGTTGGAGCATAAACTGTCACAAAAGCTGCAGTTCTGACACCTGTTACATAGCATAATAGATGAATAATATTCATGACGTTTTGCAGTGTGAAGAGAATACTTTAAACATGCAGTCGTCGAGTTTTGGTCGAAAATTCAGACACGATGTCCTCGCGTGCCACAGCAGCTATTTCATTTTTTCAAAACCTAACAAAACCAGCTGATATTTATACGGTGGCAGGGGCATAACGAGGGGGAAAGGGGGGCATAATTCCCCGGGAGCCGAATCACTACGGGTAGCGCCGAATGATTGCGGGGGCAAATCATTCGAAACAATGTCACAAGTACTTTCCAAAAGGTCCAAACAATGTCACAAGTAGTTTCTTCAGTACAGTACATTTGCTTCCTAAAAACCTCAAATTCGAACATGGTTACGCCAAACTTGCTTCTTGCCCCGGGCGCTATCTAACCTTGTTACGCCTCTGTACGGTCGTGTGTCATGCACCTGCGATAAGGTGTGAGTATCGTCACCACACTGGAGAAGCTTTCTTCGCACATGGCTGTCGAAACTGCTACAGTTAAGCCCGCGCTCAGCAGCAAGTATATGGTGGGACAAGCTGCTTTATACTTCCAAACTATTTAAAAAACTGGTCCAAATTCATACGAGTGTTTTCATTTAAAAACACATCAGGAAGCTTTGATGAGACAATGCTTTTCACAGTAGTAGTTCAGCATCGAGAAGATCTTCACTGATATTTTTGGTAGTTGAATTGACTAAAGAGCAAAAAGGTTGTAACTCTTCCTTGTCGAGAAAGCAATTCGATGCTGGTGAAAGAACACGCAAAGATTTGATGAAAGACATACCAAACTCCGAAAACCGGTGGCTGAATTCGCTCTGAGTGGTATCAATGATTTCAAAGTAAGATGCTTTCAAATTCAAACTCTCACTTTCACTGTGAATTCCGATGCGTTTTGTTATGAATAATATCCTCTCTGAATCGAGATGAAACTGATTTTTTTCGCGTGTTCAGAGGGCGGGCTGTAGTTTCGCTTGTTTAGAGGGCGGGATAACTATAGCTTGCTTGCGCCACACACTAAGTACGGAATACGCGCTAGTTGCATTTTATGCTGATTTATGCTAGTCAGTGCTGCAGTGATCTTTACACATGCTGAAGCATTTCTACGTCAGACACAGAATTCCCTAACCTTTTTTGATCAACTTCCAATTCGCGTACATTATCCTACTGGGTTTGGTTTGGCTATTACAAGTTCTGTTTGACTACAAGCAAGCCTAACACCAGTCCAATGTTCCCTCTAAGATGCGCAACTGCGCAGTCCTACCAAATCATTTGCACGGTGAAATCTGATTCTCGTACACTTGCAACATTCCAAAACGTTGGAAAAGCAAGAAAACAAGGAGAAGCTATTTGAAATAAATGTGTAGGCCCTACTTTGTTCGTATTTTCATAAGACTTCATGCTTATCCTAAATTCTAATAATTCACGAAATTTGTAATTCATTTAGAATTCTGGCAACTCAGCTTTAGAATATTCATGCACACTAAAACCAACATTTGCTAAAATTTTCTTAGAGAGAACGCTGGCTAAGTCTTTATATTATAACATTACCATAGACCAGTGGCCACCAACCTTTTTGAAACTGCGAGCTACTTCTTGTGTACCGATTAATGCGAAGGGCAAATAATTTGATACACGCATCTGAAATAAAAATTTTGCTCAATTTACCTTCAATTATTTTAGTATTGACATTCGTTAAAGTGAAGACCTTGATCATGCTAATGTTATTTTCAGAACAGGCCCAAGGGCGACCTACACGGTCCTTGCAGGCGACCTGGTGCCCGCGGGCACCACGTTGGTGACCCCTGCCATAGACGGCTTGCTAGTGCCACGGCGTTTGCGCTAACAAAGAGACTGCAGAAACGGTTTCGAAAGAGTCTCCAGTGACTGTGACGTCACAAATCGAAATTGTTACCAGTGTGGACATCCTTCAATACAATTTATTTTGTAACAGTGAGGCTACTTTTTAACGCAACGTGCGGTGATGTTGCGAGTTGGGGTAAAGATTAAACAGACTGAAAACAAGCATTTGCAAAATTGATTAATTTTTCCAGTTTGAATCATTTGGAGGGTCACAAACAAAACTTGGGAGGGCACTGCCCCCGAATGCCCCCCCCGTGGCTACGGGCCTGCCTAGGGCTCCGCGTAACTCCTTCCATGATGACTCATTATTTAACTTAAAATTTGCGAAAGTGCGCAGAGGCGTAACTTCCCAATTTACTTTGAAACGAGCGAAAATGCAAACGTATATTGTAGACACCTATCATTACAGCAACAAGATAATATTGTTTGCTACACAATATAAGAATGACCATACTGCTTTTTATCGGAATTGTGTAGTGTCTGGTCGTCTTGCTTTGTGGCGAGCTGTTTGTCAGTGGAAGATTGAACATCAAGTAAGAAAGTGCGATGTGAAAGGCTTGCTATTGAGGAACATGGCCGGGCGTGAGAGAGACGCAGGCCGTCTGTATGAAAGTGGTTACAAGCAGTAGCGTAGCCAGTCCAAATTTTAGGGGTGGGGATGTTTTAACTTTAAGCGAGAAACAGTATTTTTTCGGGGCACTGCCTGCCAAAGCACAAAATGACAAGATATGCTAGAAATTTGTGGGGGCATGGTTCCCTTGGCCCCTTCTGGCTACGCCTATGGTTGCAAGAAAAGAATGAAAAAGAAAGGACAGTACTTATTGTACTTGATGTTCAATCTTCCACTGACAAAACGCTCGCAACAACGCAATACAACCAGCCACTGCAGAACTCCGATACAAAGTAATATTGTTGTTGTTGAGAAGAATGTAGGAAAGTCTTTAATTTCTGTTGAAGATCTAAGGCAATGGTAGAACCAAAGTCGGGACCACAAAAGATACATTTTTGAGGGGCACTACACATGCGAGGGGCATACTTTCACGCTCTTCAGACAAACGGCCAAATAGGTAAAACCTGCGTGGCGTCCCAAAAACTAAGATGGCCTAGGACCCCGCGCTCCCTAAATCCGTCCCTGCCTCTGGGGGCCCCGCGCCAAGGTATTTGGTCAGGTTTTTCATTTTGCCAGATACTCCTTGCGCTGGGGAATTCAGTAGAAACGGTTTATAAATACTGTATCAATATTACCATCAATGCTCTCGTGTGAACGAACGATGAATTTCCTCTAATTATGGAACGTTATCATTACTAAAAGTGCCCAATTCCCACACTATAGGGCATTATATCTGCGCTCCACCATGTCCTACTCTTTATGGATGGACGCATGTTTAAGATTGTGTTCCGCGATAGTTCATTTCATCCGAAACAATTGTCTTTATTTTGTCGGCTATGGCTGATCACGCTGACCGCTTTGGCTAAATTCCCAATTTCTATAGCATGATAGAACTGTTGCACGACCTCAAAAGCAGCGGTTGTTAACATAGAAGCATTCAGGCATTCTCAGCAGGGAAAAGAAAGACTAAAAGTTTACAATTCTTGTGTAGTTTAGCAAAATTCCATCTTGCAAACCGGGGTGTGGGCCAGCCAGTCCAGCCGCACACATATGCTCGACTGGTGTATTCAATGAACGTCTCGAACAGGTCGAGACGAGTATCTGTCGTATCAACTTTAATGGCAGTTTTGCGAACGTAACGCTCTTCAGTTCTCGAAAGATCCTTCTGTTTTGAAAAGTTGTTGGTTGGTTGCGGGTCATCTCCATTTTAACTAAGGCCTGCAGTTTTGCTTTTTGCTTTTGCTCAATTTTGGTTTTCTGCTTCATGGCGGATTTTAACATTGATTACATATCTTAATATTTTGTCAAAATAAAAATAACTCGACGGCATTGATACAAATGACAAGAGATGGAAGGTTCAGTCCCATCGCTTCGGGTGGCTTTTGTGAGCTTAGACCACCCAAACAAAGTTTCATGCCCCCCAAATTGAAATATGAAATGCTATAAATCAGTGGAGGTTTTGTCAAATTTTAGAATGTCAAGCCCCCCTGCACAAAGGTAAAGCCTCCTCATTTTGGCGACTGTTCTGAGAAGGTTGAACCCGTAGACGTAGACCTCCCATTCGAGTCCGAAGTCTCCAGCAGTGGCCATTCAACCAACAGCAGCAAGCGTTCTATTTTGCATTTTTCGGCTTGGTCTGTTCTGGACACACTGAACCGCTTCCAAGTCAGTCGTTCTTTGAATGAAAGTGTCGTTCAACTAGAGTGAAGTAATTACTTTGTAAGTTCAATTCGCTCGTCACGTCGGTTTGATTGACGTAATTTTGCACTTGCGCTCGTCGCCGGGATCTTCATTGCAGAGCTTCCTTTACAACGTTCGACTCAATAACGAATGGTGGCGGTATCCTGTCTAACGTCAACCACAGGAGCATGCTATTAGTCATAAACATGGACTTAGCTAGGGGGCACATGAGCTATGCCCACGCCCCTCCAAAACAGGAAACTTTGTGATATCACGTACATACAGATCAGTTCCAATAAATTTGCCGTCTTTCTTGATATTCATGTAGGCCATTTTGCTGAAACATCTTGCATGGTTGATTGAGCACGATGGCGTCATGACACCACAGGTCAAAGGGGCCCACGCCTAGGTCTTGCTGGACCCCGCACCTGCTAGTGCCGCCCCAGAGAAAAAATGTCCTTGATATGGGTTTTTCAACCTCCGTGGTCATAATATGTGACCAGATTGTCAATTGCCATTTCATCAATGCTAAAGAGTTCGTTCTTTTCATTTATGAGATTTGCTTTTACAAAAGTAAAATAGCATGTACGCCAAGTGGCCAATATTTCAAATTCATTGTTTCAACAAAACCATGAAACATCGTTGCGGCAGGCCCGCACCCAGAAGGGGGACAACCGGGCAATTGCCAGCCTCGAAATTTTCAAAAACATATGTAATCATTAGGTACAGCAACAAGTTACACCATTTTGTCCCAACGCCGAAAATATCAGCTGGTCGTGACCCTGGTTGCGGCGGTAGGGTTGAAATTGAAGTTATATAGTTCAAGTTACAGTAAACAGCTGTCACAAGTTATTTACAATTATATATTTTGATTTTTCAGATCATTCAACCATTAGTATGTCAATAAAAACGTTGTGGTTTGGTTTAATACCACGTGTTCTACATTGAACGCATCGGTTACTCAATCCACACTTGCTGAACCACGTAATTTGCTTGAAGCAGAATGCCTGAACTTCATCAATCCTGAATCCACTAACTGAAAAAGACGTTTGCGCAACGCTACATTTAGGAACCACATTTGCAAATATGTCATGTTTCATTTAAGAAAGACCGCAAGTTTTTAATCTCACGGTTGGCGCTAGCTGTCAAAAGTTTTCAATAGCCTAAAAGAGCAAGATCAGGTGCATTTAAGAAAAAAAAAACTGTAAGTGAAAAAGCAAGCCACATACCACCAGCTGTACGGTGCTTTTCGTGTCCACGAAGGCAGACACTGTCTTTTCTGGAGAGCAAATGCCCACTGTTCCGACAATAATGGGAGCCTCTCCCTGACACGAGGTTTTCGTTTCGGCCACCCAGAAACCTGTCGCATGACTTGCTTTGTACATGAGCAAAAATGAATACCAATTTTCAAGTTCCTTCGTGGAATTTTTGACAGTAATTTTCCAGAAGTACTGAGCTGCAAAACATTTTGGAATGGAAACAGGTACTATGCTTGAAGTTGAAAAAAGGCGTAATTATTGGTAAGCAGCATAAATATTAGAAATTAGAGGATTCTCGAACTCTAGAAAAGAACAAATGCTAAAGCTTTCTGTCGTCTTCACAAGTAAACCAAAACAAGAAAAATATTTCGCCAATGTGCTGTGCCGTTTTTTTGACAGAAAGCCAACTAAAACGGTTTTCGTTTCAATTTTTGTGGGTAGTTGGTAAATTGTTGAAATAGAGCTGCCTTCCATTTCGGAATAATCAAGCAAATATAAAAAATACGCGCAAATTTAAATCGGAGTTCAACCTTGTTATAAACGCGAAAGCTCTTATTTTTTTAAACATAAGATGACCACTGACTACAAACTCCGTTGTGATTGGCACTCACCTAACTACGTCCACCCAAGGCAAATCAGCAGTTAGTTTCGCAAATATCTTGCTCGTAAGTTTGCTATGACCACCTGGAGGCGAATTTTCATTTGGGGGGCCCTTCTGGAAGGCAGGGTGGCTGTAGTCACATTTCCAGCCTCCGAATCCGCCCCTGTTCCAAAATTTTTGAATCCGGATCCGGGTCCGAAAAATTTTCAAATCCGACTCATGCTCAGGCTCCGGCTACCATCAATGCAACCGAAATTCAGCTAGGCCTATGTTTTTACTCCAGAAATGCCATATATGAAAACCACACAGACCCCTGGTGCTGAAAATGAAAAGCGACTCTAGATCCAGGCCCGTTTTTTCACAAATTTTTGACTCCGGCTCCAGGTCCGAAAGAAAAAGGCAGGATCCTGCCGAAGTCGACACTGGCATTTTAGATCCATAGTTACCTCTGGTGTAGACCCTTCTGGTACACTAAAAAACTGGGTCATTAATTTCGTCTTTTCAATAACAGCTCGTAGTGCATCTGATTTCGCAGTGGCTTTCTTTCGCTTCCTAGAAGCACTCTCATATGTACGCTTCGACATTCTCAAGTTAATGCAAGTAAGCCTACTGTAGATCCACCGTTATCGTAATTACTTTGAAAAAAACAAAAAAACTTGCACGTGAAGCTCACTTTGCTACGTAAGCTAATAAGCGCAAGCTACAAATTGGCCTTACTAATACATCAAGATGTGTCTGGTTCAACAGTAGTTAAAATATTTTTCTATGCATTGAGCTGTACAAGGAATGGCCTAAGATTGCTACAAAACAGTTGAAGTCCAAGAACATCCCAGCTTAACACGCGCGGTATTACAGACAGCTAACATTTTGCTCCTTTAAATATCTGCAGCCTTGGCTACAGTGCAGGCTAGTCTTGTCTTTACCTCGTATCTTCCCCATAAAAAGCAACAAGAGAGAGACCTGGGCTGAACGAAAGTACCTTATTTCACTGGCCTCCAGGGCTTCCATTCTGTAATTTCTAAAAAAACCCAGATAGTTCATGAAAAAAAACCATTTGTCTACCAGAAATACCGAGAAATTCAAAAAAACATATGAATGCAAATACATTGAGGTAAAACAGTGACTAAAATAGAGATTTACTTATAATTCCTCTCTTAATTTTTGTCTACAGCGTTAACATTAACATTCGGATCACTTTTCTCTGTTACACAAGACATTTTATATAACTAATAAAGCTCATGATATACTCCGTTATTGAGATCTCTCGCTTTTCAGGCTTAGATGTGCAGTAGCCGTTTTGCTGCAGACTTCTTGACAATGCTTGTTTTGCTTTTTCCTCAGTTTTCGTTTTAGCAAGTTTGTTTTTGTTTTAACATTAACAAAAGTACTCCTTCTAGTGATGCAGTAAAACGCGGCAAGCCGCAAATCTGGTCATTTAATCATAAAGTATTCCAAACTCCCAGTTATCTAAGCCATCTGTGATGCATGTTACGCAGATAATACAAGAAATCAGGGATATAGGCCTATAGATTTACTGGACAAACACACATGTTTAAACTATTGTCTATTGATATAGCCTCCAGCCTGTTTTCTTTGCTGAGATATTTTGGTCATTTGTCTCATATTAGTATTAAAATTTTTCGCAGCAGCACTCACTAGTTTATATTTTCGGACATTATGACCGAATTGACTTAATTTTTTTGTCATTTAAAAAACATTTCAGTCTATGACAGAAAAATGACCGAAAATAACCTAGCCTCCAGCTCGTTTTCAGGCACAAGATGTTGAAAATGTAGGCTCACATTTGCTACTGAACTTGGATCTTGTGAGATCTTGAGCTGCAAAGGAATCTAAAATCCCTAATCTAGCAGAAAATCCTTACTCCAATGCAAATTGCTTTGTAATTTGCATGAATAGGGCAACCAAAGAATTTGAACATTTTGTCGTAAAACATTGTTTAACCAAATTCTTCAAATGGCGTTTGGGATAACAACCGTTCACCCAAATGCAAATCTTTCACCTATGCAACCGTTTGTTATTCATTCATGTTATATCTGCTGTACGCGCAACTACATGGCTGACTCTACTGGACGGTAGGCAACCTACAGTATTTGATAATGATATTGATACAGGTTTGAGGGTGTGAAACCGACTGAAGATGTACTGTTTCACCGATTTAAGCACTTTTTTCACCTGATGATCGCATGCGAACATTCACATTGCAAAACCGGAAGGTATGTTTAATATGCTATTAAATTTAGCATTTGCCAAACTTTTTTCTATAAAAAAAACAGATTTGACGGGAGTTTTCATAATTAAACCTAGCCACCCAGATGGACTCAAAAAAAAACAGATCTGGGTGGAAAAACCCAGCAATGGGAGCCCTGCTGGCCTCGTGTAATTTGAATCCTGAAAAATGGATTCAGGCGTTTGTTCCACGCATTATACGTAACAATAACTAAATCTCAACGTCATCAAAAGAGAATACTCATCGTCATTCACTGCAATCCTTCGCGCTCATTCTTCTCTGTAGAGATCATTTGATAGCGGCATAGTAAGAAAACGTGCGTTGAACCAAAACAAAAATACAAATGTAATTGCTTACACAAATGCTGGAAATTTTCCTTACTCCCAAAATCGGGGGCCCTAGGCTTAAGCCTTTTTAGCCTAATGGTAAATCCGCGCGTAAGTGTTGGGCTTGAATCCAACATGGCTCAAAAGAGCATCTTACACATCCTGTCTCGGTTCATAAGTGACGTCGTTACACATTTTTTAGCGATGTAAGCGAGACCGTAACCTTCGAGACCTGCTTCAAACTTCGAGACCGATATTTTGTCACAAAAGCTGAGACCTGAAATTCGAGAACGACATTCGAGGCCCGAACATTTTTCTGCTGGTAATTGAAAGCTGACTTCTTGATCAATGCTGCAACATATATCTGGCAATTTGCTAGCGTTGTTGCGATCGGAAATCCCGAGCGGCATGTGCGCAAAGTTTTGCACCGTGGCAGCAAGCAACAATAGAGATCATGCTCGCAATCTCTCTTCGCGTACGCTAGTCGTTACGTTCAATCGTTTACATCGGCAGAGCTACAACGTCGCAATGTCTCTTACTATTGCTTGCTCGCGCTACATACATAATGGTGTTATTCTTCACGCACATCCCGTTCGTGGTGAATCACACAATCAAAGCTACACCACCGGAGAGGTTGCAACAGCGTTATAGCATTTATCTAAAGTATATTTACGCTAACGGCCAAACACTGAAGAAATTCATCGACACTTTCCTACTATAGGAAGTTGCAAGCTCAAAACTCTTGTCCAATTTACGAATTCACTGCAGAATGCATGCACATTAAAAATGATTGCCACATTTAAATGTTCTACGAATTTTTAGCTAGTGAAGTGTCGATTAATCACGTAGAACTTTGGAAATGCTTGTCATGCTGCAATTAAATTTGCTTTGAATCAGAAAAATTGGTAATTATCTTGTTCCTAAAAAACAAACACTGCCAAACCCTCCTGCGTAAGGACAGGATGTACCGCTTGATGGTGTTGTTTGACAAGGAACCATAGCTATCTCATTTGTTAAGGCATCACCGCACACTGTCCTGGCCATTTGCACGGCTGCTGGTTTAACCAAGCTCTTTCCCGCTGTGTGAGGCGCTTTTGCTCTTGCAATTTTCAAGCAACAGGAAAAGAACGCTCTACTTTACTATGAAAGCAAGCTACCACTTTCCTGATGTTCGTTATGAATGGTGAAAACATCACCTGATGTTCTTTCTCTAAGGTTGTTGTCAACGCATTTTACATGTTTTGACTGGAGATGCTGAAGTAATTAAACTTCTCTGAGAGAGCTATATGAGCAGTGGCGTAGCAAAGAGTGGGTCTGTGGGCCCTGGGCGGCACTTTTTGGGAGGCGGCACTTTTCTGATTCAAAATTAATTTTTGAAAGGACTTTGAATGTTCTAACTTTTTTTTATTTTATTATACATTTTTCAAAGTTTTGAAAGTTCTAGCTCTTTTCAATTTTTGAGTTTAGAAGCCCTAGACTGGTAGGCTAGCCTAAAAAACACGACATGTGGCTGTGGAGTGTGCAAATTGATGAAATGTTTACTCATAAGTCTGGGTCAAACCCAATGTTCTAAAGTACCACAGTGTTTATCTTGAAATAGGGACTTTTTTAACAACTTACTTGGAGACAATCGTCCCCCAGTCCCTATACCTTCCTCTCCAAGACATTTCCGCCATCCCAGTCAAAAGTCCTTTGCAAAAAGGAAAGTGGTGACATTTGGTCGCAGACTACCAAACAAATAGGATCCGATAGTTCGCGATTTATATTGCCCTTCCTCTCAAAATCTGATAAAAAAACCTTTGCATGAAATCACGGTAAGTGGTCAAGGCTAGTATAATCCTTTTTCTCCTATCCTGGGTTCCTCAGTAACTCCCCAACGGCACATCGTAACATCACCTCACACCTAGGCATTGGCGACGAAGATTTCGCTGGGGTGGCGATAGCTCAGTAGAAGAGTGCTCGCCTCTCAATTGGAAGATTGGGTCTTCAGATCCACGGCCACTGAGTGAATCGCCTTAGTTAAGAATTTCTTGTGCCCATTTGTGGGTGTTTCCAGTGTTTTGCGTTTCTTCGCTGTTTGCCATTGGGCGGTGCGTTAGATAAGCGGCGCAGTCTTTGAGTTGTTTAAATGTGCTTCGTTCGTGAAATGATTCTTATTTGCCAGTGTCTTGAAGCCGGTAAAGGCATCGTATAGAACGGTGTGCGTGTAAGTTTAAGTGCGCTTAGTAAAACATCTGTTAACTTAGGTCGTTTGAAGCCTTTTATATATTTCAAGAGAATTAAACCACTACTGAACAATGAAACGTTCATTACATCACTGAGATCGTATTATCAGATTTATTACTATAGCCTGCTAAATGCAGTATATATACCTTTTTAATGAAAGCCGGTGATACTAAGTATGTATGATGCCATCACATCCCTTAATTTTTCGTTTGATCGCCTGGAATGAGTAAACTGTTAAAAAGCCATGCGGTGGGCTTATCGGAGACTAAAAACCAACAGGGAAGAAAATTTGATGAAACATGTCGGGTCCGTATATGCATGTGAAAAGAATGCAATAAAGCAATAAAATAAAAAAAGTAATGATGACGAAGGTGGCGACAAGCAGACAAATGTAAGACTCATAATCCACAATGAAAAACAAGACCCATTTCAGTTGTGTGAGTGTTTGATCTCACGTAAAGAAAAACAACTAAAAGCTGTTGAAAAAAATTGATGAAAAACGTATTTATGATCACTCCTCCACTGAAAGAAAAATGTTGAAGGCAACTTTAACGAAGAGCCAATTCGAAAACATATTTTAAATAAACTATGCTAAGAGTGAGGTGACTTTCTCCCCAAATTTTTAAAGAATTGCGGTCAAGGCTTGTAGGCGTATGAAAAAAGTTTCAGACCAAGCCTGCTTTTAGGCGCATGTTTTCCACTGTTTATTCATTTTCTTTTCACTTAACTCAAAAGTTATTAACTCACCCTCAAGATTCCAGTATTGTTTTTTTCTACAATCTCCACAACAATTTTGGATAACTTCAAATCAAATAATTCTACTCCACAGTGTTGCTACTTACCAAATAGAAGTAAGTTGAATTGTAGAAAGCTATAAAGACAGCATCCTCCGGCCAAACATAGGTCGAACTTCAATATGGACGTGGCAACAGCGCAGCCAACAAGAAGCTGTGATACCAAGAGGAAGTATGAGCATAATATTGCCACAAGTATTAAAAAAGATCTTGCTTACTTGCAACAGCAGTGATTGAAAGATCCCAAAAAAGTAAGCTCGAAAACTAAGCCCATTCAAGCCCTCTCGAACAAGTTCCCTAATGGCAGCCAAATCTCTGCAATCTGCCTGTCTTATTACAACATCAACTGGTTGTTTTCGCATTCCACTTTGTTCTACTTATTCCGAAGGCAACTGCGGCAATCTTGCAGCTTCTCGAAAGAACAGCACCGAAGGAAAATGACTCAAACACTTCTAATGTTTCACAGGGTGTTGTAGTGCATGGCAGTCTCTTAAGCCGATCTATTCCTGGGCAGCTTATCTTGACAACTCCTGATAAAGTTTTGGCGGTCGCTTCGATGGGTTGTCATAGAGTGCTGTCCGGAGAAAGAGTGTGATCTTGATTCGACGAGATTTGGGAGGGATACTGTACCTGTTTTAGTCGTTAGTCGCTTTGTGTTACATGTCATTTTTCATACTGATTAGTAAAGGATTTTGTGAAGCCTTTTCTTTGTTTTCAATTTGTCAAAATCAGGTTCATAATATGTCTATATTTATACTCCAGTTCTGTCGAGTTGTTTGGATTGATATACAAATATTTTATAAATGAAGAGAATATCTTTTTATGATTTTCATAACACTTGACAACGCAGGCGATTCCTAGTAACGGTCACTTGACGATCATTCTTCCTTTTTGTAGAAAGCAATTCACGGTATTACTTCATGACATCCTGCATCGCACCAATATATTTTTCTGCAGAAAATATCTGAGGAAAGGGGAATTTGTAGAAAGAAAAGTCACGTTTAGCGTTTGAAAAATGAAAACAATGCAGTGGCGAGGGAATATGCTGCTTTAATTTAATACGCCACATTGGCAAGAAAAACCTATCCATTACACGCGTTGCAGCAGTTATGAAAGAAATATTTCACTTGAATTCAAATCTTTTCAAAAGTGCATTAATTTCAGCGGCAGTGTACAGATACATAACAGTACTTTAACCTTTGTTGCATGATTGCAATTCAAAATCAGTTCAGCGTGTACTTTAGGATGGAACTTTGTCTTTGCTTTTTTTTGTTTTTTTTATCAATATTCGCTACAGTTGTGTGCTAACTCATTAAATAACGACGTGTCTTGTTTTGTGCTAAACCATTAAGTAACAATTTTCACCTGAGTTATGCGTTACACATAGGGGCGGATTAAGGTTGTGTGGGGCCACTGGCTGAAACTTAATAAGGGGTCCTCTTTCTATATATACAAAATTGTCGTTAATGGGAAAAAACAAATTAACGAACTGAAGTATTTGTATTATTGAAACAAAAAAGCTTGAGCAAAAAAAACGAATCGTCAACTAACATAGACGTCACAATATGGACGAAACTCATTGATTTCAATCTCTATGTCTTGCTACATACTTGAAACCATGTCGATAAATGTTCACAAAACACCGGTGGAATGTTTTGGATATGCAGTGGCACCCCGTCGACGACCACCTCGCTATCACGGCCGCGTTAACGCGGTCTTTCCTATGCTAATGCGTTACCTTTTGTTTCACTAACGCGACCATCCCGGTGTCCAGACCGCGGCCATTGTCCAGCTGTTATAAAACTGGTAATCCAGCACCACGTAACACGACCACCAAATTCTATCGGTATTCTTACGCTGGAAAACTGGTAATCTATCAGCCAGTGCTCTCACAAACGCAACTCCAAAAATCCCAATAACAGTACCAAAAATCCCTAAATATGTGGTGGCGCAGCATAAAATCGTAGCGCCAATGATAAATGTTGAAAATACAATCAAATATGATTTGCAAAATAAACTGAAATGGTTCATTTCATACATTTTCATACTTTTCCAAAATACCTAAAAATCCCTAGAAGGGTCAAAAGTTCCAATCTAGGGACAAAATCCTTAAAAGTCAGAGCATTGCTGTCAGCAGCAATTTGCTCAGCTGCATCACGTTGTCCTGAAGCATCTTGGGTACAGGGATGTAGGGTGAGTTTAAGCACAGTAAGTACCAATGTGAGGTGACAAGCTCATACTGTAAACTCTTTTGGAATTTGTACTTCCGACATCCACTTTTTTCCATTGTGTGATTTTATAGTACAGTAACGATAGGCTATGGCAGCACATAAGACAAAGCTAAATAACTTTCAATCAAGGAAAGAATTGCAGAAATGAAGTGATCGCGGTAAGACATGAAACCTTTAGGAATGGAAGTGTGACGCGACCATCCCAGCCCCGCTAAAACGACCAACTGAGTGCCGTCCAGTGGGTGGTCATACTAGCGGCGTTCCACTGTATATATATATATCCAAATACACAGGTGGCGGAAACGGGGGGCCGCATGGGCCCAGGCCCCCCACTTTCATTTCACATTTGAATTTCGAATTTTGACCAAATAAGTTTAAGTAACACAATTAGTATTGGGTCCAATGTTAAAATAAATCGTTTAATGAAAAAAATGTTGCAGAATTTTGGCAGTATTTTGTCAATATTATTTGTAATTTATTATTTGTAATTTGGCAGGATTTCGTAATGTTTGACAGAATACACCGTGCACAGTCTGTCACCCTGCTATGGCTTGCTTACCGCATTGGTGTTGTTGAAATGTGTTGCCAGATGGTGTAATACAACACAATTTTTACAAATATGGTGTAATTTTACATGCTTCTGTGCATGGGCGTCGAAAGGATTTTTTCCAGGGGGGTACTAGTTGTATTTTCCAAAAGTGTTTCTAGAGGGGGTCAAAAGTTGTGAAATTTGTTTTTTACCGCACTCGAAACTAAGAAGATAGTCTTTTTTGCTGAATTTTTCAAATTCCTGCCCCTCTTCAGATACCCATGCTTGTGTGTCGGAAAAAGTTCGTGCCACACCATCAAAAACTTGGTGTAATTTCAAGCGTTTCAACACTGTTCTAAATAGTGAAATTTTGCTGAATCTTATACGCAAAATGAAATATTTGACAGATTTCAATTGTGTTTTTGCTTTTGCATTGGCACTACTAAACAGTTATATTTATTTCTACATTGGCAACAAAATTGACATCCTTACAGCAGACAACTTGATAGTTGCTGCATATGCTTTGTCTTGTCTTCGCATTCCGGTGTCAAGCGAAATATCTGACTTGCGAAATTTTTGACTTCACGCCATATGCACATGCACAGTGATATTCGACATATAAATACTCTGAGAAAACTGATGATTAGGGCTCAGGGTTTAGTTAAGTGTGTCGGGTTAGGGTTTATGTTAGGGTTAGAAAAAGAAAAATAATTGAGGTGGAAGACTAAGTCCAATATATTTCAGTGGTTATAGTTATTCCTGCACTGTAGCTTGTTATGACTGTCTGACATCAAAACAAAAAAAATTAATTTATGCAACACACATCAAAAAATAATCGCCAAACTTTGTTCTTTTTCTCTGACAAGCAAATAGCTGACAAACAATAATACGTCTGAAATTTCACTTGACACCGGTATCTAATGCAGTTGTAGAATGAATATTCAGTGATGTTGCTTCTGTATACAAGATGTGGAAAAGTCGTGATTTTGAATGTGCTTAAGACAGGTATCAATGCTGTGTCATTTTTGCTTGTTTTTAAGCTGTGTACTTGGTGTTTTTAACAGCCCAGTGGCGACTCCGGCACACGAGCTCCTCGGGCTTAGCCCGAGTCTTCGACTACGATATATATATCGGAGAACGCGAGCTTGCTTGCTTTGTATATTTGTGCCACCACCCACGGTTCCACTTCACTTAGTTGTTAACTCGGACTCGTTTCTTTGGACCGTGTCACTGTTCATATATTTTCGTTCTGTGTCTGTCCTTTCGCGTTCATGTTGCAGCTTTGCAGGTGACTTGAATAAAACAATATCGTTCGTAGTAGGCGTTCTCTCGACTGCGTTCGCTCGCGCTTACCCGGGCTCATCCAACAGAGCTCTAGCTACCCTATACAACTAAGTATATTTTGAAATGTAATTCATACGGGACTGATTGTTTTTTTGAAGCAATGAATTTGTATAGATCATTGGATGTGAAGTACAATCTAATGGACAGTTCCCATTTCGAGAATAATTTCAAACGAACGATAAATTGTCCAGCAACCCGGACTAATATGAATGAACCTGGTAAGCAGAGGACTGACTGGCGTTATCATTGCTCTGTTACGTAGGCTACGTTACTCAACAATGGAGAAGTTATCATGAGAACTTCTCATTTATTATTACGTAACTAACGTCACAGAGCAACAATAATGCCAGTCAGAATGAAAGTAAATGGAAATTTCAGTGACGCAAACATCGAACGGTTTTATTCAGTCACAATAAATCGTATGATGAGCCCGAGTGACGCTGTTGACCTAGGGTGCCCCTGTAACAGCATTTTGAATTTCAGGTGGTTCACCCACACGTTTTCATAATGGTGTAATTTTGTCTGATATAGTGGAATTTAAACCTTGATATAGTGTAAAGGTAATGATGTCATATTCCAATGCTTGCAACATTACAATTGCCAATTCAAACCACAAAAATTTTATGTAGTGTTTTTGGCGTGCACTTGTGCCACCCAACAGGGGCGCAGCCAGGGATTTTGTTCGGGAAAGGCCAGTTACCGACGTCGTCAGATTTCAAACTTTAGCTATTTTGCACAAAGATCATTTTGATGCCACTGGTCAATTTCTGGTCTATTACAACAGGAAATGACGTCAAATATCTTCTACCAGTCGGCATCGATAATTTTAACAAAGACAAGAAAACGTTTACTTTCGCAGTGATCATTATCAAGCAGTTGTCAACCAAACAGTTTTCAATGAACATTAAGAGTAGCGGAAAGCGAAGCGCCATGTAATGTTGTCCTCGAGAATATCACTGAATGTGCCTATTGAATAAGTAAAAATCAACTACAAGTCTGTGAGTGGATTCACAGGAACAAATCAGAGGATGCAATAGCCAAATTTTGACTTTACAAAATACCTGCGAGCAAAATTAAAAGATAAAATTCAGTCTGCGTTTCTATTTGAACAACTCGTCGATAACCATCTCAGGATCAATGTCACGTCACGATTATTCGTCAAAAAGCCAATTCATCAGACGGTTTTGCCCAGGCCCGTAACCAGCTTGGGACACCAGGTGGGGCGAAGAGTTTTCTGAGAGGGGCCCAAATTTTTCAAACTATGTCCAATAGTTTTCGACTGTGCCCAACAGATTTTTCCAGGGGAGCGAAAAGTTTGCAGGGGAGGCTTCGTCCCCCTTCCCCCCTGGTTATGGGCCTGTGTCCAATAGTTTGAAAGTATGTCCAACACATTTTTACAGGGGGCAGAAAATTTTTCTACCTAGTTACAGGCCTGGTTTTGCCCCATAGTGCTGCGTAGATAGGCTAGCGACCGTTGAAGCGTTGAAAATAAACGTTCATTTGTTGCTGTTGTGACTGGCAACGTTGCAATTAAGTGCAACAGTGTGCGAATGTTTGAGAAAAAGACACAATCGGAGTGTCTCTATAAGGTTTTACTCGCAGTTCAGAGTTTGGGTTACCGGCTCAGGAGATAGGAGAGGGGAGTCCAGCAGGTACATTCTTCCGGGGCCCGAAAGCTACGGAGGGGCCTGAGACAGAAGGACAGGCTCGTAAACAGCTTGAGACACCAAGGGGGCGAAGAGTTTTCTGAGAGGGGCACAATTTGTTTTAACTATGTCCAATAATTTTTAACTTTGTCCAGCACATTTTTCCAGGAGAACAAAAACTTTTCTAGGGGGACTTCGCCCCCTGCTACTTCCCTATTTACGGGCCTGCTGAAGGAACGATGGAGTGTTTGTTGCTAACACACTCGGAATAATGTAGCGAAATTAATCCCGCTCGGTGATAAAACTGAATATTCTTTTACGTCTTTCATTTTTAAACATTTTCAAGCAAATCTTTAATAAAAACTCTCTCTAATAAACCAAGAGCTTTAAACTAAGAGATACTTCAAATGAAATTTCATTGGAAACATGTTAGTGCACAATACAATCTAATCCAACAGCAGTAGCCGTCGAATGTTGCACATATGTGTAAGATAATAACTGAAAAGTTTAAAATCAACAAGTAACTGCAGTGCAGGACGCAAGTGCTTATAGTGCACCGCAAAGGTGTGCTGTGCATTTTGCTGATTGTTAAACTTGCGCCGCAAGCAGACACAGGCTCCAATCGCATGTGAGTTTAGGATTAGGGGACATACCCAGAAATCCGAATATTTCGAAACATACGGGAGAAACTAACCACTTACAGTATTACGACAATGCTTTAAAAGCAGTGGTCGCCGCCTTGTGGCCCGTGTGGCTTGTGTGAATTACTTACAAATGTTTGTATTAGCTTAAGAATATTCTTGACAATTCCAGCTACAGTAGCATCTGCTGAAAGATTTTTCAGCAAGCTTAAACTTGTAAAAATTATTTGCGGTCCGCTATGTCACAAACTCGACTTGTTGACCTAGCAAGATTAAATATTGAGTCTAGCATTGCCAGACAAGTTGATTTTGATAGTGTTATTAGAAATTTTGCGAATAAGCATACCAGAAAATCGCTTATATAATAGTTAAATGATTGTTTTTCAAATTTTTTCCTTGATTAGATTTTACTGTGAACACTTAAAAGTCATGTTTAAAAATGGAAATAGGGTCACATGTCTTGAGTATCGTTATGTTTTAACGTAATGTTTCATATGATCAACAAACGAGCACTTCTTGTTGAAGTATGATGCACATTAATTAGCCTCAATGTTTATTTATTTCAAAATAATTTTACAAGGCGTAGAGGCTCCAAATGGGTTTTGTTCCGTCTAAAAAAATTTCTCTTGGAGGCCCTACACTGGCTCACTGCACCACGTAAATATCTATCTGTCATATTCTGCTCTCAAGACTAACGAAGAAGAGTCAACACCACCTTTCACACAAAATCACCATGACTGTTTGGTGACTAGTAATGGTTTGCCTGCTAATGATTTTTTATATTTGCGCTCTGAAACTGTAATAAATGTGATATTAATAAAGTTTGTGCGCTGCGCGGACAATGACTTGTTGCACATTTCAAAATTGAGACCCTTCTACCCGGCTTCGCATACCCACTAGCCACAATGCCAACCGTGCTGTGAGAAACATTGCGTTGTTGCATAACACTCCATTGCGTGGTCCGCTTGGGGTTGATCATTTCTTGACTAAGTATGTTTATATTTGGTTCGGA
>Ga0210059_1003086_pt1 | contig 26527 bp, 22 predicted proteins | sample Ectturendosymbi2_FD_188042 | JGI IMG/M metagenome (GOLD analysis project Ga0210059, IMG submission 188042) | Ecteinascidia turbinata endosymbiont from Florida, USA - Sample 2 (SPAdes) (version 2) | ecosystem: Host-associated > Tunicates > Ascidians > Unclassified | place: Key West, Florida... | reverse complement strand
AAACATACAAATCAAACCACCCTACCCCCAAACAAAACTCAGAGCCCCTCCAAACTGAAACACGAAACATAAATAAGTGTTTTTATCAAATTTTGAGAATGTCAAATCCCCCCTTGCACAAATGTAAAGACCCATATTGAAGATTTTCTGGGGGGCGGTTCTGAAGTGTCAAGGAATGATGCAGTTCGAAACAAAAAAATGCAGATTATGTAGACGTGTCTTCTAATCCTTGGAGCTGGTTCATTAGTGCTTGTCCCTCTCCCACTCATGAACAATCGTCACTCAAGCGGCAGCTTTCTCTTTCAGGCGGACGACATGTCAGATGAAGAAGCGATATCTCGTGCCCCGAAACCTCCTCGGAAACCTCGCCGCCCCCCTGCATCAGAACGTATGGAAATATCAAGCGAGACGCAGAGACTGATTCGCGGTGGGCGGATGAATATTTGCACGCGCTGAGTTGCTTCTTTATCTTCCAGTTGTTACAAACTTTTCGCTCACTGATAGTTACGCGATCGACATTGGTGAAAAGCACGGTCGAATAGCTGGTCATTGTTTTGGCGATCACGTGACTGGTGCTTATTGTTGCCATGGCTGTATTTGAAATTTGCTCAGTGCGCACAACTCTGTGCTGCAGTGCTCTCGGATGAAGCGGCTTAAGTTTAAATCGATATGAAACAAGTGTCAGCAACCGGCCAAGTGGTCGAGTTCGGTTCGGTTCCCGGTCAGGTCACCATCCTCGCGCTCGGCGTTAATGGGTGGGTGCAAGGGAACGGTCCACGCGCGGTGCTTCCATTAACTCGCCACCAGTGCAGCATTCACTGCGAAAATAGCCGCGATGAGCGTCCGCAGAGTACCCGTGACACTCCCGAAAGAAGTACAAAAAGCAGGTGTAAATGATGCTGAACCACTGTCAGTTAATCAGTGGATCATGATGGTGTTAGTGTCCGTGGTGGAAAATCTTGCAGAGGTGGTTGCTGCAGAAAACCCTCTCGTTTCTGTGGTTGTTCCATTAACAAAGCGTTTCAAGATCACTTAACTTGACCCTGCATTCATCATAAAAAAGTGCACGAATTCCAGCTTACCTTGTGGGTTATTTAACCTGTGCATCATGAAAGTGACTTGTTACAAACTCATGCTCTGTCCTGTTCAGAGTCAGCGATAAACCTTCCCTACCACATTCCCGAAGCGAAGAAAGTCTCGGACTTTCTGAAGCGGCCAACAGTGTTCTCTGATTCTCAGGTAAACGGTGCTTCGCTTTTTCTCTGCGAAATCAACCCATGAGTAGGTTTCAGGATATTTTGCTCCACATTTGTAATCGGTTGTCGCTTCACAGACGAGTCGCAGCGCTCGAACCCGAGAATCGCCTCCTCCCCAGTCATCAGCGCCTGCGACTGTCGCCGAAAGCGTTACCGAAGCAGTTGACGCAACGAGGGAGGAAACAACCCCGGAGCAACCCTCGCAAACAATCGCCGACGACCTTCCCCCCACGAAGCACCAGCTGTTCAGCAGAAAAGCTCAACTTTTGGCGTCTCGCGGAGTGCGTTTGCCGGAGCTGAATGCGCCGAAAGAACGTCTGTCACTGTTTGGTTCAAAGTCAGGTATTTGTCTGGTTCGATCCGCTGGAAGTGGCATCCCTGTTTGCTGAAGTAGCTGTTCTGCGACGTTAGTTTACTCCCGTAGTACTATTGTCCATTACTTTATGTTAGTTTACTCCCTTACTTTGTGATCATCGTGCAAGATAGGGATGGGGGAACCTGCACCACTCGGGCCGAATATGGCCCGTATCAGAAATTTCGTAAGCCAATATAGAACACAACATCGCGTCAAAACAAAACTCCGTAATAAGCAGATACTAAGACAAGTAAGTCAAGAAAAGGATCACTCGGCCAAAGTTTTCTTTCCTTAGGAAGACAAGGGTAAAATTTTAAGGTAAAATTAATTATTTCTGCGGCCTGCCGGCGATGATCCACAGCATATGTGTCTCGTGGTAGCAAATAGGTTCCCTGCTGTGTGAGATTTTGGCCAACATGGCGCGAATGTCTCTTCCACGAGCCCGCTTTAATGGTTTCGCAATGAACGACAAAAGTGGTCTCAGTCTTACCAGAGCGTTCAAGCCAGAACCTTCTGCAGCTGATGATGAAGCCTTAAATCATAAAACGCTGAGCACCACTGAACCTGAAAGTTGTCATTTTTATTTTTGGAATCAGCATCGTTAGTTTCAACTCCTGCTTTTGATCAAGTCCGAAATTTTCAACTCAACTTGAAAAACAAATCTTAGCATTTTCTACATCGCTGGCTCTGTTTGCGGTTTTCCTTTTCGAACTTAATTTACTCAAAACTTTGATTTCGTCGCAGATTAGTCTCCATAGTTTGACAAACTTGCATTTTTTCATTGGCAGATTTTGTCGAACTTGAAGACGAGAAAAGCTCCCCCCCTCCCGCGACAAGCGGCGTCGCCAGTTTCATGCAAAGAGTTTTAAAACATTCCACGCAAAGATGTCCGATCAAGAAAAAGAAAGTGCAGTTCACGTGAGTTTTACTTTCCTTCATCACATGCGACATCACTTTGTCCCATTCTGACGTAACAGTCAGCTGCAATGCGTCGCCAACACAACGTGTTGTTCCTTACGCGATCTTAAATAGAAACGTGGTGATGTTGTTGTGGGAAACAACATCGATGTTTCGTTTTTTATTAGCAATTCAGGTTTTTATTTCAAGGCAACAATTTCATGTTGTTTTCTTTCAATTGTCTATAATGCCACTTCAAGCATAAAACTCGTTCCCGCAGAACATGGGTCCCCAACCTGGGGTACATGTACCCCTGGGTATATATTTGTCCATCTGAAGGGATACGTTTAAGGTTAGAAGGTTAGCAATAGAAATGAAAATTACATTATGTATTATTTATTTCCAGATATTTATACATTCACCAGTAAATATTATTTTCAAACATCTTTATATTCTCATTGTTTAATATATCTATGATTATTATTCATTTGTCATCATAAAATATTTTGTCATAAGAAATTTTAGGGTACATGATCGGAGAAAGGAAGGTTGGGAACCCCTGCCGTAGAAAGTATTGCAGCTTGCTGTGCCTTTGCAAAAGTCGTGTGGACATAATGATAAGGCAAAAATGAGTACCAAAAATTTTCCAGAAATAATGCATCGTATGTGAACGTCTGCAGTGTCGTCCATTTTGTTTCAGCATTGTGCGGAAGGAGGACAGAGCGGACGGAACTGGTTCAGAGTTGGTCTCCGACGTGGTCGTTGCCAGTGAAAATGTGGAACACCTGTCACAAGATGGCGCAGGTGCAGTAGGTCCCGCAACATGCGAAATACTTGGGCTCTCTTTCGTTTGTCTCGGGCCATTTCAGTCTTAAGTATTTTTGAGGGCTTTTAACGAAATACGTGCTTGTTCCACAGAGTAACGATTGTTTGTTTGATATTTTTTCACAACAAAGATATTTTTTTCTAGTTTTTTTCAAATATTTTTTCAATTGTTTAGTTGATATTTTTTCACAGCAAAGTCTTGAAATTTGCGTACAGCTTCGTACGATTAAATATGCAGGGTTCCCACGCGGTATTGAAAGTATTGAGAAATTATAGAATTGTGAAATTGATTTTCAAGACCTTGAAGAAGTACTGAATTTGGGCAAAATGTACATAAGGTATTGAAAATGTACATGGAAATTCTAAATCCAACCATTTGTTTTTTCAAATTTTCTTTACCGCTGATGACAGTTCTGCAGATGTTTCTGCTTTGTGTTCCATGAGTAACATTTTTGAAGAATGAAGCTAGCTGATGGTATTCAAGTCTTCTTATTTAATATTGAAAAGGTTTTGAAAAAGTATGGAAAATGATTTTTGAAAATGTGTGGGAACCATGTGTAGATAATGTAAAGTATCGTACAACTTGTTTGCTTACGTAACAAGCCAGCGAATTCAACAACTGATTTTGAGTTGTGTTTTTTTACATTTTTAGTTTTGATTAAATGAGCAAGTGTTCGCTGTTGTATGTTTGCTGAGCTTTGACGCTAACTGCAGGAAACAATTGACGTATGCCTCGCACGGAGTTGGATTTGTATCCGCAGTGGAACATACAGATCCGCTTTGTGTTGTGATAGAAAATACGAGATTCCTATGTTTTAATAGATGCAGGAAACCTTTTTCATTAGAAACGGACTGTTTGAAAAAAACACAAATTTACTATTGTTTTTCAGGTTCAAACAAAACATAGCGATTTACAAAATATGCAAATCCAATAGTTATAACCAAAACAAGACAAGTAGAAATGTCGGACAAACAAGAGACGTCAAATCCAACTAATCTCTTAGCATAATAGCTAAACCCACCTCATGGTCTTGTGTCCATTTTGTATTTGAGCTTTCTTGGCAATTAATAGAATATACACCCATCCGGTTAAAATTATGCTTTGTATTCCGTTTATGACATACATGGCAAAATAAGTACTTAATGGCTCATCTAACACAATGACTGTTTCGTGTGTCAAACGCTCTCTGTTTGAAGCAATGTTGTCAAGCAAACCACTTTCCTTGGCCGGTACCAATTTGCCAATATCGAAATCGGAAACGGTGGGAAACAAAACCATTCCTGCTGTGCAGCGTATTTACCGGGAGGTCGAGCCTTGCTGGCTTGACATGGTTGCAAGCCGCATGCTGTTCCAAACACTGTATGATTTATTTATAGTTTTTAATGGCAAGTTTGTAATTCCGTGCTTTCTTTTTTGCAGAGCATTTGTTCAGCTCTTGTGGGGGAAACTACCATCGCTTGAGAGAAAAACTCAACCAGAAAATGAAAGAACGAAGATCGAAGGAACGAGTGAAGAAAGAGGTTGGTTGTGGTGCATTATGCAAAGTCAGAATTTTCTTTGTGTTCAGTGCCTTCAGTGGCACTTTAGGTGATTTATGATTTTGCTTTCATAGCAATTTTAATCAAGGTTGGTTTTTGACCATGCTTCCATTGTTCTTTCGTGTCTTCAAATTAAATCATTTTTACTTGACGTTTTCATGGTCAAGTTTTCATCATTTCATCTTCAAGCTTTTGCTTACAATTGCAGGATTGAAAATGCATACTTGAAGCAAAATCGATTTCCTATAGTAAAATGCTTTCCGAGCAGATTGGACTGTACACGTTTTACCTCTTTGGTACTTCGAAACTTGGGTAAATTAATCTCCTTTAGTTTTCTGAGAAAGAGCCCATTTATCTTCGAGTCCCGAAAAGAAACTTTAGACCACTGCGTGTTTCCTGAAGTTTTGCCGCACGATGCACAAGGGCTTTTATTTTATTGCTTGGGCAGGAATTGCAGCGATTGGACAACGAAGAGATTGGGGGGGAAGCTGACGACGAAGAGGAGGAAGAATTGGAGGACGAATGGACTGACGATGAAAGAGATGATGACCCTGAGGAGCAAGAAGTAAAGGAGGAACGAAAAACTGCTGGAGTTATCAGTGATGATGAAGATGAGGAGGAAAGTGATGCAGACGCCCCTACACAACCGCTTGTACCAGGTTGGCGTTTCCACTGTTTTTTCTTGTTCGAAATTGCCATTTTTCGGAAAAAACACGTGTTTCGGTGATTTAATTCAGTGGGATTCTAAGTATACTTGCGTGATGGCTTGTTGATTGAAGTGGCTTTCAATAACGTGTTCCGAGCTTTCTCCCAATTAAACTATCTCTGTGACACAAACCCATAGGCTGCTGCCCTCTGCTGTGTGCGCTTCTTTGTAACCCATTGCATCAAAAGCAAATTTATTCAATGTGGCAGTTTTTTATCTGAAGCGGATCACGAGGGCGATCCTTGTGTTCGCCACCAACATAGGAGACGTGCATTTTACCGCAAATGTATTGGCGCCAGTTCGGCAGATATGGGTTAAGATTGATTTTATCAAATAATTCTTGCTAAAATTTTTGGATAAAGTCGTTTGAACAGTAGCTTAGTGATAATATCATTTTCATTGTAAATGATTAACAGAGACATTAGCTTGGATGGATGGGAAGCGATGTCTGTAGAAAACTATCGTTACTGAGCAATATCGCTACGTTGCTGGAGCTCTTTCAGCTGTTGAGGAAAAACTGCTGATACATTAAGGAAAATGCATTCGCGGACGTTGCTTCACTTTAAGTCAAAAATATTAAAAAGGAGCTTAGTTTCAGCTTCAGGCGTCGCTAGCTCCAAAGCCTATTCTCGTGGGTTCGATTCCCGCCTTCGACGCCGCGATTTGCAACGTTGTGTTTTCCGTCGCAGATCACGCCGACCTGGACGCGAGTTCGAACGGCAGCCGAGCGTCGAAGTTCTCGCACACGACGATGAGGAGCGAAGGATCGTTGTTGCTTTTCGACGACCCGGTCAAGTAAGTTCCTGTGGAGTTTGGACCAGGGCCGTCGCCAGCGGGGGGGCAGTGGTTCCCGGCAACCCATTTAAGATATGTGCCCCCATTTCATGTTTGGCCCCCAAGTTGCTGCATACATCCAATATTGTATTTTTAAAATGTGCGCACCCCCTGCTGCGAAATCCTGGCGACGGGCCTGGGGGGTGGAGAAAGGAAAGCTGCAGATTGACGTTTGTGATATTTGTCCATCCTCAGTGGAATCAAAGCTTCAACCCTTAGCTTTTGCTGTAAAATCAACAACATCCTGAGTTTCAGTTTGTGGAATCCTTTTCACATGCTTGGCATACTTTCTCAAACCAAACCGCAAAGACCTACGTCGATACAAATTAACTGTTATGGTCAGGTTTAAATTAATGTTTGCAATAGCCTCACAATTTATCAACAAAACATCGATTAACCCTTCGACTCTCGCGTGCGTCATTTTACACCAACATAACTCACCAGCTGATGAGCTAGAGAGCTGTTCAAACCCTCTAAAGGTGCGGAAAGTCTTTAGTTTAGATTTTGGGGGTGACGTTATGATTGGGTCCGGTTTTCTTTTTTGGATGGGGTCATCGGGCCCTGGACCTCAACCCAAGAGGCAATTTAAAACTACCCCAACAGGCTAAATAAAAATTTAAAAAAAAATTCCCCAAGAGGCAATTTAAAAATAACTACGCGAAAATCCCCATCTTTAGCGCCCTGGATTGGCCTTTAAATAATTACTTAATTCATTCCTTAGGGGATTGATTTCGTTGTGCAGACTCCGATTAACCTGGTGATTTTTGTCTGTGGCGTATTGTGTTTCTTCCGTAGTTCCAGTAAATTTAATTGCGACAGGTAATTCGTTCCACAACGTTAAATTTGACAACTTCCACAGGAAAACGAACAAAGTTTTTATTAAAGCACGTGGTCGGCGAGATGCGAAATCATTCACTTTGATTTGTGCAGCTATCGTTACTCTTTTTTAAGTTATAGATGTAATGCGTGGGTTTATTGTTGTTAGATATTTTATCACAGCCATTAATGGCAGCTCATAAGTCGTGATTTACAAATATATTTAGGTTGACAGCTCGCTTAAACCGGCGTTCCATTGTCAGCAATGACGTCAGCCTCTACGTATCCATCTACGTAACCGTTGTTTTGCGTTCGCATTAGTCGTGAACAAGCATTTTTTTCCAGAAAATCAACTTCAAGTGTGAAAGACTGCGCCGAGCAGTCGTTCGAGCCTTTGTACGGTTCAGTGATTCTGCCCAATCAACCGCAACTGTCGGACACGTCAGATTGTTCCAAGCCATCGAAGGTATGACGTGACTGGTTATCTTGCTCGATCGTCATTGTCGCATCTTTGCCGTGAACAAGGTAGTCACGACGTATGGAAAACGCACCATTGTGCGAAGACTACGTCTTTCACTCGCTGTTTTGATGATCCAGGATCGTTATCTGGTCACGTTTACGTCTGTGCGAAAGACTAGGTCGGCTTTCATGCTTATTCGTCGATAGTTGCAAATGCTTTTTCCTTATTCCGATTCGAAAACAACTGAGATAAACATGGAAAACAAGATAAAGTTACGGTCAGAGTACGCAGTGCTTGTTCGTGGTTACGTCTTCCACAGATGTTATCTAGTTTTACTTGCATGGCTGAACACAGGCAGCACTAAGCATTTCAACAGGTTTGCGTCTAACAATATTCCTGGGCAACGCATTTTCGCTTCAAAAGACCCTCACACTCTAATCTCGTGTTTATCTGCGTGTGCAACCGATGAATGTAGTTTTGGCAGCGAACGTCTTTCAACGTTTGACGCGAACTATCCTGATTGTCTTTCTTCATCTCTGAATTTTTCTGAATTGTGCTTTGTTCAAACTGTTGGAAATCGTTTGAAGAGGGTTATTTTTTTAAAAGCTGCCTGTTAACTAAATGGTATATGGTATCTGTACCTGTAATATCAACAAGCAGTGCTGATATTACTTTCTACTTACTTGGCGGGGCTCTTTTTTACCCTCTGTTCAAAACTATTCCATTTACCCAACCGTCTCGTCTTTATGAATAAAGTAGCATGACGTGAAAACGAGCGCAGATCGTTGTGAAACGTCATCGCTTTAAAATCAACCAACATAGAAAGTGTCCGTGGCCTATTTTCAGCTTCATTTTTCTTTGTACAAAACAGATGGATTTGCGATGATTGTTTCGTTTCGTGTTGCATTTGTAACAATTTTTCACATTCCGGCAGTTCAATTATGACGAGGACTCGATATTTTGTGTTCCGCGCTCCCCGATCGACGCTTCGACTATTACGTCACAATCACGCAACGATGGCGACTCGCAGTTCATCGACTCGGACGGATTTATAAAAGAAACCAAGAATGACAAGGTACTGCCTGCAATCCTGAACTAAAATCAGTAGAACTTGACTTTTTTGTAAAAGTGAGATTTTGTAAAAAATATGTCTCATTTGTTAGAGCACTTCAAACTTGACTTTTACTTTTGTGCGACCGCATTGCCGAATCCTGCGTCGTTCTTGCTGACTAATATCAGTGTAGTGATGGTGATGAATGAAATGACAAACCTCTGGAAAAAGAGCCTCATTGGACAATGTATCGTACCAGTTCTATTTGAGTTGTTTCATACTTTTAGTCATTAAACTTCGTCCAGCGACCCGTTCAGGCAATGTGGTTCAGCAGAAGTCGCAACTCTTTTCAAATGATGCATTTTCAGACGGTCGACTCTTTCCTGCCACCTGGTGCCGAAGACGACAACGCGAACGACTGCAACATGTCGCAGTTGCTTGAGCTTTGCTCTGGAAAGTTCCAAGGTGGGTTTCATCAACGGAAAGAGTGCAGCGACCCGTATGTTGCATGCTGTAGTGGTTCATGCAACAATCTGTCACCTGCCTATGCGCGAAGGGAAAAGAATCGCGTGTTGTTTTTAAAAAGTTTGCAGTTGTTTTCATTTAAAAAGTTCAGTACCAGCTGTTTCGCTAAATTTCGCATGTCAATCTAAGCTTATGGAGCGTTACAAATTCAAATGATTTACGTCGAAACAAGGGAAAGGGGCATTGGACCCACATGGATTTTGAAATGTGATATTTTGCTATTAACTTCCTAGTATAAAATGTTTTTCCCTTCGTTTCGGAGATGGTAAAAACCCTATTGCCTCCATCTTGGCAAACTATTAGGCCCCCCTGGAAAAAATTCTGGTGACGTCAATGATCCAAACCTGACGTATCGTTGATAAAAATCCTCTCGCCAGCTGTTGACATGCGGTCGAATTGTTTTAATTGCCTTTGTCAAGCAGAAATAATATTACGCCATGTGCAACTCCGTACAGAAATTCTCCTTTTTCCACCACAATTCGCATTGCAGAAAGCAGCCATTGCCTCAGAAGCTGTAGAACCACTTGATATACTCGCACTTGTAGAATTTAAATCTAACCAGAAGTTACCCAAACAATATTTCCAGCATCAGCCGACAGTGTTCCCGATCTAAGTGACGACGACGACGGGAAAGCGCTTGTCAACGAAAGTTTGGGATTTCAAGTTGAAGCAGGTACTTGAGGAGTCGATTATTCTTTCTATATCTACTGGTTCATCTTCGCGCATGAATTCTGCCCGAACTGCATTTTTCGTGCAAACGCCTTGTTGGACTTGTGCATTTCCAAACTTGCGTGCTGTTTTTTTTAATATATTTCCGCTGTTATGTTTCAGTCGGAAAGGAGCGATGTGTGAATGAATTATATAGTCGTGTGAGTAATTATATTGCAGTTAATTAAAATTTTTTGTTTTCTGCAGACAACCTGAAAGAATTGGACTCGGATCAATTTTCGGATGAAGAAGCCGAGGTTTGTTTCGTGTTTCTGGTGGCGTGACGTAACAGTTAGCTGCGTTTCAGCTTCTGCTGAAAAAGCGAAGAGCCCCAAAGCTAATTTAGAAAACAGTTCTTTTTGTACTTTGCCACAAACTTTTCTTTCGATCGATTGATATGAAATGGAATAAGTTTCAAGAAAACAGGTGCAGTCGATTTCGAGCGACTTATGACGTATATGTGAAGTTACATGGATTCCTTAAATATTATGTCTACTTGAGTCCACTCTTGCCGCCCGAGAACCCCCCTGGTGCACGAAGCAAGCTCAAGCTACTTTAGGGCAAGCTTTTGCGACGAATAATGAAACATTTGGCCGCGAGAAACATCGAATGTTCATATTGAAGGCAGGGACAAGATCTGAACTTTCAAGGTCGGTCAGGCGAAGTGAAAACGTCCAAGCAGACAAAACGTGGGTTAGGTCGCCAAAGAGAGTAAAAATCAATTTTGAAGTCTCACGACGAACATAGCCAAAAATAAACTTAAATGACGTAATCAAATTTGGTGACGCAACCAAACTGCGTGACCTTTTGCGCACTGTTAATAGAAACGTTGAACGCAGAATGCGAGCGACGATGATGACGAAGGTCTGGTGATTGTGCGGCGCAAGACGCAGGTGCAGGAAAAGTTGCTGCGGAATTTCGTCGACGAAGAGGCGGAACTGTCGGGTGATGACGTCGGCAGTGACGAGGATGATGACGATGGCATCGGTGGTCAGTTGCGGTGTGACTTCCTCCTTTGCAGTTTAACACGATAGGAATTTGGTTGCAGTAAATTTTATCGTCGGTTTTGTGCGAAGTTCTTTTGAACTTAAGTGTGGCAGGCATGGAGCGATTACAGCACAAATGTGATCGAATACGATTACTTGCCACACACTCGATTACGAATAAACAAAATCGCAATGTAATCGATTACGATTACACTGAAAGTAATCACGATTACAATCGCGATTTCATTTGTCTTGAGACATTCTCAGGAAGAAAACAAAACCCATTTGCATGGTTTGAATTTGATGTAAGCATTTAAGCATTTTTTCAGGCAATGCAAGATATGAACGAATGCAATAAACGAAATTACGAATTATTAAGGAGTAAGAACTGAAAAAAAAAACAAAATCTTAATTATTTGCTCAGATATTTGTGAAGGCGTAAGTCAACAAACACATTGATAAAAGAAAAATAAAATAAATGGTTGAAATATTTGTTACAGTTGATAAACACCAACAATTCAAATATTTCATAAGAGAGACGACAACTGTCAGGCTTGAATACTCGTCCAGCAACGCTGCAAAGTCGTGTGTTAGGAGATACAAAATTGATGACTATTTCTTCAAATTGGGTTACGATGTTTTCAACTGTGTGGTGACATTTGGATCATCTGCAAGCCAGCAAAACATTGTGTAACTTAATTTGAAAAGAAATGAACAGTGATGTCAATATAGCTGCGGATCTATCTATACTGATGCAAACGTCAACGGTCAACAAAAGCTCACTAGTTAACGGTTGAGTTTTTTACCAGTATCTGTTGGGTGATCTCTGTTGACATGCTGGTTATCAGCACTGCGGAAAGATACTTTCGACTTGGGTTAAATTACCTCTAAACTACTGTACTAATTATTAGGGCAGCCAAAAACGCCTTTTTCAAAGTTTATGAAACGTCCACAAGACAAATTTCACGCCGATATCAAGAGCTACTCCAAAGTTATTAGGTCAAAAAAGTCAATTTTTCGGTGAGTCCAAATTTTCTTGTAGAGTTATTCGTCTTATCGGTATTTTATTTTATTTTTTTTTTTTTTGGTAAAGCTACAACAACACACAAATGTAAGTTTAGTTACAATTCTGAATACAATGTTTTTTGCGACTTCTGAGGTAATAGTGTTGTTTTGCCCACTACTGGGCGATTGAATATTAGGTGTGGTAAGCCACGAAACGTGGTCTTACAGTACTTTGTTTGGTAAATGCTCAACCCATTATTCATATGTGGAAACTTTGAAGACAACAATGTGATGCATTACTTGATGCTTGAGTATAACAACGTAGAACCTTTTCAGTGACTTCAGGATATATCGACATGTGTTTTCTGGTTGATTTTCGTCAATGGTTTGTTTCCTCCAGTTTCATTGGGTCGATTTTTGTTTCATTTCAACAGAATGCAGATTTAACTGGTATTCCGCATTTCAGTTACAAACGCAGGAAATTGATAGGTCAAAACAAAGTCAAATTTTGTAAATTACAAAGTCAAAATCTTATGTTTGAAAAAATGGTTGTCCTACTAATTGTATGTAGCCTACTGCAGCACTTATAGGGCTATTTATGGATTCACTCTGAATGTATATAGGCCTACGTAAAACCAACACATACCCTCGTAATGTAAAGCTAACTTTTCTGTTACCGAAGTGTTAATTTGTTGCTTATTCCTTGCAACAGTTCGAGCTTTTTTACAATTGTTTCAATGTCAACATTCGCTAGCAAGTTTTATACTGGCTACGTTTTATACCCGCAGGACTGAAGATGTATTTAAATACGCGAAACCGGTCTACCTGTGCAAATAAATTTTGATGGACTTACTTGCGTACGTCACTACTGTAACTTTACATTATAACCAGTGATAAAGGAAGCCTAGACTCCAAAAACGCGGTTCATCGCGCATTGACGTAGCGCGAAGAATTCAAAGTTCAATCGCGAAAGTAATCGTCGATTACGGTTAAATTGGTAATGTAATCGATTAAGATTACATGTCATTTTTGGTCAGTTTAATCGATCAGGACTACGATTACTCAAAAAACCGTAATCGATTACGATTGACGATTACCCCATGTCTGGTGTGTGGCATTATGATAATTAATGGGAAACAAGTTTTGGCAGTCTAGATGCTTAATAACCCTCACGCAAATTCCTACCGAATTTGGTTTCAACTTGTGTGGATTAGTTCTCGTTCCAAAGGCGCCGTGCTGCCCCCTGGTGAAATGTGCGAGTCCGATCCCCTAGAAATTCATTACTGTTTGACTCGCATTTATGTACATTTCTGAGAAGTCTTGAGGCTTTTACTTGAAAAAAGACAGTGAATGACTTCTTGCAAAAACTGGTTTATTTTGAACTAATGTTCCTTGGCATTAAACTCAATGAGATTTATCTTCAGGCAACTTTTACGAGATAGAGGAAAACGACGAAGTGTTGCCAAAGGAAGAAATCATTCATCAGCAGGTCAGTTGCACAGCTCTTGTTACATGATATGCACCGTGTTTTTAAAAATATTTAAAAAGAAACATCGACACTACTCAAGGTTGCGTTGTTTTGCTTCGTAACAGTTTGCCATCTAGCCAACAGACACATGTCCGACAGGATAGGCTCACTTTGGACAATCAAGAACTATCTTAACAAACTAATTTCGGTTTTACTTCCGTTTTTTGGTTAAATTCTTCGACGTTCTCTGAAAGTGATGCTGATTTTGCGTATGCTTAAATTCTCATGCCCAACGTCAGTCCCTCGCGGCACCGTCGCCAGGAAGTCTTCACTAGGGGGGCTTTACGTTTGTGCCGGGGGGGAGCTTGATGTTGAAATTGTGGTAAAAACTCCAATGGTTTATAGTGTTTCATTTGTGGGCATTAGCCCACCAAAGACCTCCTGTGGCGACGGGATTGGTCCCCACCACACAGCTAGAATTTCAACTGCTTTTCAAAATCAACTGCGGCTGATAGCTGCGCCGTAGTTTGCTTATGTAGATGAACTTATTTGGGTTGGTTTTCACGAAATGCTTGTTGTTTGGCACAGATGGTATTACACAAGAACCAGATTTTCTACTGCTTTTCAATAACAATTGTTGCCAAGTGGTGTACCGTACTTTACTAATGAAGACGAATTTGCTTTGTTCTTGCTCCACTCAGTTTCCAGTCAGTGGCTGTTGTTTTTCAAGGTCAACAAAGTTCATCTCAAGCAACTGTTGGATGATGATCAGAAAGACATCGAACTGTTCCAGGAAGCATTTGTTGACGACCCGGTCGAATTGAGACGAAAACGAAAGTTCCGGTGGAAGAACATAGGTGAGTTGTGTGTAAGTGGAGAAGTGGTTATGAAAAAAAGTAAGTGCTGGTGAATGTTGATAAAGCACGGAAAATTGCATACGACTGGGAAGGACATACAGGCGTATTTGTAAGGCGACCAATTTAGCACCAAAGTTTTCAGAAAAATTTTTCGTTCACGTGATGCATAGTGACGTCGCCGCGTCTCTTGGCGACGTCTTGAGACGACTTTCCATGGTTCCCACAGTCATGGACAGTCATGAAAAATCCTTGAAAAAATTTTTTTTCTGGAAAGTCATGGAAATGTTGAAAATAATTACGAGTCATGAAATGTTACCTGCTGAAAAAATGTTCAACAAATTTGAGCTAAATTATTGTATGGAATAGACAAACTTCCAAGTATCTGAAACTCTTCAATTTTTCTTATATTAGACAAATTAAATTTAGTTGCTATCTCAGTTCAGCAACTCTTCGTTGAATATTTATTATAATTGCACGATTTTCGTCTTCATCGGACGCTGTGCGAGTTTGGTTTTTCTTGTTTCCAGAACCAGTTCACTTTGGTGTCTCATGTGCTGTCGTCATCCTCTATTTTGTCTCGATATCCTGGGTATGACGTTAAACTGCATCCGCCATTCTAAGAACAGGTGGAATCCTACCTCAGTCTAAAGTCACCATCGTTAAGTTGAAAGCTTTACTCAAGATGTGTTGATTATCAGTTACAATAGTGATGGATTGTTGTTAGAAGCAAAGTATTGCTCATGTTGTGCACTATATATTTGCTTTTTAGTTGAATGAAAGATGGTGAGTAACATTGCATTTGTTTTGCAAGTGGTTTGAGTAGCGTCAGCAGTTGGAAATAGTTAGCTGGTAGTATGGCATCTAAAAAATATCACTTTCCTGCAATTTGGTTAGATGAGCCAGATTTTACTCCGTGGTTACGACAGGCTAAAAATGACAGTTAAGGCAATTGCAAGTTATGCAAAAAATTATTTGATTTAAGGGAATTGAAAGCCACACGATCAATGGGGAAAGCAAAACCAGGAGCTCTTTAAACAAAAACGAAGTCCGTTCACACAATCAATTGCTTACTTTTTATGTGAAAAAAAGTTTTTGGAAGCTGTGGTTTACATGTAGCGCATGGAAGTTTTCAAAAAGGAGTGAAAGAATCAGGTTGGAGTCTTGCCGATACACTCCGTGCTTTGTGGCGACTTTTCCACGATTCTCCTGCTAGAAGGGAAGAGTTTGCTAAAATTGCAGGTAACAACTTCGCATTTTAGTGAACATACATGGGTAGAAGACGTCAAAGCGGCTGCACGAGCACTGCAGATGTGGCCTTCTGTTCACGAATATGTCGAAACGGTTGTCAGTCAAGGAAAAGCCCCAACCTCATCAGCTTGGCTTCTTTTTCACTGTCAAATCTGCCTGCGATGATGTATTAATACTGGTAAAGCTAGAATTTTTTATCTCAGTAGCAAAACCGCTGCGACAATTTTTGCCCAAGTTTCAGACTGAAGCTCCAGTGGCACCTTTTTGGGAGTTATATTTGAAAGAGTTGTTGATGGCTATCCCGTGTCGCTTTTTGAAGAAAGAAGTTGTAAAAGAAGCTGATACATTTGAGATGTCCAAAGTTGACCCTGCAGACAAGAAAAACCAAAAGCACCCAAAGCATGTCGACCTCGGTTTTGATGCTCAAGATGCTTTGAAAAAGGTAACAGAAAAAAATGCTGCAGATGAGCTGTGTATCTAATCTTTCAAAAATGATTGTATTAAGTTCTTATCAGCCATTGCAAGCAAGCTGCTGGAAAAAGTGTCCTTTAAAGTAACCTTTGGTTCAGTGTCTAGTGAGTGTGATACCACAAAATTTGCTTTGTATACTGAAGAAGCACATATAAAGTTTAAGAAACTCCTGCAGATTGTGATGAAATCCTTGCACAATACAAGGCCTTTATAACTGAGGTCAAACAAAACCATCTTACAGAATTCTTGCATTTCAAGATGACTGTAATCGATTGGATGGATTTTACTGGAATTGTTTGAAAGATAAGAAATACGCAAAGCTTTGGGATGTTTTCTTAATTATTTTCACACTTTCGCCAAGCTACAGTTGGGGGGGAGTTCTATCAACAGTGAACTTTCAGCCGGGAAATATGAAAGAAAACATTAATTGCTTATCGTTTTGTGTATGACACTATTAAGAATAATGCTGCTGATTTTAGTGAGCTTTTCTTTAACCCCAGACTAAAGCGAAATGTTCGGGCAACAAGAATGCGGTATCAGTTGTACATAGAGGATCAAAGAAAGCTCACTGTTCAAAGTGAAAAAAGCAAAAAGAGAAAGGCTGTGAAGGATGAGATCAATTCAGCTGAAAGGAAAAGAAGCTATTGAAAGGAAGTATGGAAAGTACGAGTGAAGAAGCAGATCATTTGGCAGTAGTAGCAGAAGAAAAGCATGATTTTACTTTGATTCCAAAATAAAATGCTTTTAGACAAGAAGTACGTGAAAATAGAGAAGAGGAGAAAAAGTTTGATGAAAAAATACATGACTTGAAAGAAAAATTGAACTTTATGGACTAATATTAGCTTTTTCTGTTGGGGCACTAATACCTATTAGCTCTTGGGATTACCTATATATTTATACTACTTCTGTTGAATATGGGATTTTTTCTGAGGGTTTATATGTTGGAAGAGTTGTCTAACTTGAAACTCTTACTGATACCTTTCCAGTTCCCCGTTTAATTAAGACAAAAAGTTCACTTTTGCTTAATGTGCTCTGTTGTTGAGTTCTATTAAACTAATTCCTGCGAAGCTGTTGTCAAATGCTGAGGGCTTGGCAATACTTTAGCACCACTTTTATTTTGAAAACAAGCTTCGAAAAATTATTCATTTTATGGGGCAATTTGTAGTCCATGAACAAGTATGTACAAATATTTTCATCTAATCAGTAACACTTTCTCTGTGATTTTTATTTTGAAAGTATTTTATTGTTTCGTGTACAGAATGCCATAGTGTTATAAGTAGGGCAATCAAAAGTCAAAATTTTTCTGCCTTTTCTAAAGCTTATGAAGCGTCCACAAACCAAATTTCACGCTTATACCATGAGGGAATCCGAAGTTATTAGGTCAAAAAAAGTCAAAATTTATCATTAGGTCAAACTTTTCTTGCAACACAGTTTTTTCTTTTTGTCGATATTTTATTGAAACTACAACAACTGATAATGATATGCTTTTGGAAGTTTAGTTGCAATTCTGTAATCATGGGTTTGTTGCGATTTCTGAGATAACAATGTTTTGGCCATTATTTGACAATTGAATGTTATGTAGGGTAGGCGTGTTAAGGCAAGAAACGTGGTCTTACAGACCATTGGTAAATGCTTGTTAAGGCAAGAAACGTGGTCTTACAGACCATTGGTGAGTGCTTGCATTGGTAAATGCTCAATCCATTCTGCATATAGTGTTTCAAGTTCAACTTCATGATTTTCTCAGGTTTGACTCTACTGTAGTTATTAATGTGCTTTATATCGTCCCCAAAGTTAACAACCAATTTTTTTTTATTTCGAAGCATAGGGTGCATGAAAATGCTTCTGGGTTAACCTTAACACCTAACGCTGAATAATTTGGCAATTGCAAACGCAGAAAATTTATGGGTCAAAATAAAGTCCGTTTTTTTAATTATAAAGTCAAAATTTTAAGTTTGTAGGTCAGAAATTGGTTGCCCTGGTCGTAAGCTGCAGTGTTACTGGTACAGTGTATCATTTCAGACGTGGTATCAAGTGTATTGGCTGCCTCTCGGTCTTGGCACTGTGATGTCATTGTTTATGTTGCACATTAGTAGTGTCTTGTAAGATTCGAATTCAGTCAAATTATAGAAAGAGTCATGCTTAGTTCAACATGTTTGATTTGTGTACGAAAACAGTAAACGGATTAACATTAACGAGCAATATTGTCTGTAAACTTCAAGTGTAGCAACCTTTTCAAAGGTGACCTTTTGTAAATAAGCTTTTAAAATGTGTTTGTTTCATGAAGTTTTTGATGGTGGCTTTCTATATGCTACAATGAAAAGTTATTTCTTGTACACAAGGATGCGTGTGTCATTTCGGCATAAGTGTAGGCAAATCGAAACAGATTGATTTTTTCAAAGTTTTTAAATTGCCCGCACTTTGCTGACATAACACACACATTCTTTAATTTATTGTAAAAAATACTGTAACATCTTGAGCATAGTTAGAACTTACAATATAAGCTTACTCTTGTCGAGCTTGTTTGAAAAAATTCCAGGAAAAGCTAAATTCAAGTCATGGAATTTAATTGTGAAATTGTTGTGGGAACCCTGACTTTCACGCACTTCGCATTTTTGACGTCAACAGACAGCTCTTTGACGCAAGAAATGTTCGATTCGGATGATGACGACCACCCCCATGGTGACGGCCAAGCCCACTCGGGCGGTCACGACCTGGACAACATCGAAAACGAGGAAAGTCAATGGAGAAAGTTGAGGCTGGAAAAGGAAGAGTTCATTGATAGTCAGTCGCAGCAGATCGGGTGAGTTCGTGTTTAAGGCAATCGACTCAAATTTTTTCAACTCGAGACGAGAGTTCCACGAATATTTCAACCCATTTTTTCAGAGCATTTCCGCTTTTCGTGTAAGTACTCTGACAGGGTTCCCACGCGCTGTTGAAAAAGTATTGATTTGTGAAATCGGTTTTCAAGGCCTTGAAAACGTATTGAAATTAGCCAAAATGTACATAAAGCAGGTTTTTTTTAGGAAAATGTTAGGTACCCACTATGGATCTGCAGGGACCCGATTTTTCTGATTCTAGGAACCCGATTTTCAATTATAGGGACCCAAATCGGGTCCTTAAAACACCTAAAAAACTGCATAAAGTATTGAAAAAGTATGGAAATTCCAAATTCAGCCGTTATTTTATTCAAATTTTGTTCTTTACCGCTGATGACGAATTTGCAAATCGTTTTTTCATTGTGTTCCATGAATAAAATTTTGGAAAAATGAAGGTAAGTAATGGTATTGCAGTTTTTTCATTTACTGTTGAAAATAATGGTAAATTATTACTGAAAACGCGTGGAAACCCTGTCCGACTTGAGTCCAGTTGGCGCATAGTAGAACGCACTCTGTATTGAGAAGGTGGCATTGGTGAATGAAACAAAATTTCGCGTGAACGATATCAAACTACAGTACGTGTTAAGCAACATCTTTACCGCAAGATAAATGACGTGGGTTCAACATGCGGGGTCAATCAAGCCGTCCAAAGCTGCGCCTGTTGTTGACGTTTTTGAACTACCCTCATTCGACTTCAGTCACGACGTGTTGACCAATCATCTCATCGTTGCCGTCAAGATTGATATCTACTGTAGATACATCGTTACGGTCTGGACCAATCTCCTTATCTCGATGACCTGGTGTTTCCCATTTTTTGTCACATTTTTTCCGACATCCTTCTTTTTCGTAGTTAATTTCTGATCGTACAGTTTGCTGCAGAGCGAAATCTAGAATTTGTAATTTTTGAAAATGTGTTGCCCTGCTTACGCCATTGGCCTATGATAAGATAAGCTTGCATACGACATAAGTCGGTCGACAGTGCAAAAATGACTGCTAGCTTTTCTAGGCTGCCTTAATGCGGTTAAAGAGATTTCGATCAAATCGATTTTATCAATCACGGCATTATCGAGAAATGCTAGTATGGTTTAGCAACTGTTAACTGAGCCAGACAACTTCTCCGCCTGATTGCATGGATGGGTTGCTTCAACTGATCACGCGTTTTTCTTTTCGCTACAGCGAGGAAGAGGAGGACTCGCAGTTGATGCAGATGGGGAGGACGGCGATCGTGCGACGGGACAGCAGAGTTCTGTCGGAAATAAACGAACAGTCGGAAGGTGAGAGTTCGCCTGTCTCGGTGATTGCGGAACAAGGAAGCGTACATATCTTTCTCCTCCATTCCTTTGTAATTCTTAAAACGGTGCTTGACTTTTCGGAAATGCACTTTCAGAATTACCTCGAATCATTCTAATCACATAACGTTGTTAAAACTGGTTTAAAGTCATATTTTTCAAGTTGGATTTGTTGGTTAACGGTTCTGCCGACATGTCAACTGTTTTCTTTTTCTCACTCGCAGATGGGACGCCTGCCCTGAAAAGATCGAGCAGCTTAAACCAACATAAGGTGAGCACTGCGCTGTTGTCATTATGGTACTTGTAAGGGAAGCTACATTTTTCACAACATGAATTTCAAACTTCACGAAATCTCGTTTACAACGCAGCAGTCATCTCAAAAGAAGGGGAAATCTGTGTGTTGCAACAAGATGCTGAACTTCAATAAATGGGCTTCAGTAACAATCCTGTTGTTTTTTCGGGGAACATTCGTTTTGAAAGCAAAGTTCGAGGCTAAATCCTTTGAAGCAGCGCTTAATAGACACGGGGCAAGTAGACATGGGGTAAGAGAAATGTAATTATAAAATATGTAACGGATGATGGGTTAGTCTGGCCTTACAACCGAGGGTCTGAAAGCAGCTATTCAATCAAGCGATACTAATATCATTTACAGTTAACTCGTCTAAATCGTCACTTTTTCGTCGGTCCCTGCAGAATCCCTATCTTTTGTGTACATTTCTGTTCGTCTTCTCTTTGTATCCTTGAGAAGCGTTTTGTTCGTCTAATTCGTCATTTGCAGTTTCGCTTTTGATGTCTATGCAGCTAGTACGTATGGGAATTCAAACAAATTAAGGATCTTTATCCTGAGAATTGTTGCACCTCGCAATTTGTTTATCGAATTTATACACGAGGTTCAAAGCGCGACCCGACTCCCCATTGAGAACACGGAAAAGTTCATTAAAGATTCAAAAGGTGCTTGATTATACGGAGGAGTCCAGATAGAGCAGAGGAATTAATTGTTATATTCAACCATAACATCATAAACTTGTATTTTACTGCAAATAAGAGCACTATGTATACGAGTTACTATGATAAAGTATACGAGCTTCTGTGATAGAATTTCACCTGTTTGCATAATTCGTCACTTTTTTCTAATCCCCTTGAGGTGACGAATTAGGCAAATTCTACTGTACTAATATTAACTATTCACTACTGAAAAGGTCTGAAAGCAACTATCCACTAAAACTTGACGCGACTAGTGGATCGCGTCAAAACTAGTTGATGCATTTATTGAACGAAAATAAACAAGTTATGTATGTGACCCTGGTCGACGTGGAATGAAAAACGAAGCTTCGCGTGGAATGAAAAACGAAGCTTCGCACTGAAATGATCCTCACATTTGTTGCAGCTTCCATCGAGAGGTTCTTTCATCGGAAGACGACCCGAGCTCATGTCCAAGTTCGCCAGCTTCAAGGACATGAAGAACATCAAAGGAGCCGTGAACTCGGACAAGATGGTTTTCAAGGTAAATATCTTTCGTGCTTGAAACAAACTCCATGTGGCACATTCACGGGTGATTCGTAGCGACATTCAAACTCGCCAACGCGAATTGGATTCGCTTTGTCACAGCGATCAGCAAGTCTGGTCTTTACGTCATTTGCGATTTGCTCAACACAGTCTCGTTGACTTGGCGCTGCTCCTTCCAACTAGAGCGATTGCCACGATCAGCGTTGTACGTAACAACATCTCGGTTGGACACGAACTGCTTTGTATATAGGGTTAGCATTTGCACCCCCTATATACTGCTTTGTATATAGGGTTAGCATTTGCACCCCCCTATATACTGCTTTGTATATAGGGTTAGCATTTGCACCCCCTATATACTGCTTTGTATATAGGGTTAGCATTTGCACCCCCTATATACAAGGCCCCGTAGCCAGGTTTCAACGTTCGCGGGAGGGGATGCGTTTTCAAGGGGGTAAAGTTTTGTTTCTATCATGCGTTTAATCAATACAGTATAATAAAAAATTTTCTGGGCCCAACAAAATTTAAGGGGGCTGCCCCCGGAAGGCTACGGGCCTGCATTTGCTGGGAAACCCACCTCAGCAGCTGATCTTGTTTTTGGCGACGCGATAAACATGATCGCGACGTTTGTTTCAGGCCGTTTCGCCGAAGAAACCGAAAAGAACGCACAGCACACCAGCGGCTGTGCAGTCTTCGAAGAAACCTCGCTTGTACGATGAAGATTCGAACAGTGTTTTTAATTTGTTCGACGCGTGAAGCGGCAAAAGCTGTTCGAACGCAGAGAGCTCTGTTTCGTTATTCGGGTTCCACCTAGAACTGTTCAAAAATGTTTTCCGTGTGCGAGAAAATTAACGTTTGAGGTGCAGGGATGCTGATAGTGGAGAGTTCGAGTAAACTAGGCCTGATGCTTCACAAATTTTTTCAACAAAAATTTCTGCAAAAACCGTTGGCAAATTGGTGATTGTTTATTTTGTGCTCAGCAAAAGCGTTTGGTTTTCACTACAGTTGGTTCAATTGGTTGTGTCCTATGGCACTAAGATGTGAGCGGTTCCATTATATTCTCGTTGCTCTGCAAGCTTCGGCGTCGTACATATGTATTTTTCACGTATTTTTGTCAACTTTAACTTTCACTGCAACTTCGAAATAAATATGAATCTTTAGTCTCATCTTCGGTAGCTCTGCTTCTTCGTCTATACAGTAGTTAGCGAAGTGTCCTAAAAAATTTGAAGATGCTTAAGTTGCGTTCTTGCAGAAACGTTTTGCATTAAACTGCAGGAAACGTTTAGAAAATAAACCTAGGGCTGACCAAATACTAATTGTTTGCTCGATGATCCGCACCGTTGCGTCGCGTGTAATCTGCCAATCATGAGACATCACGCGTTTTTCAAACATTCCATCTGTTGGTATGTTTGATTCTAATTCAGTATCACCTCCGACAGCAATACCTTGTGGCAACAATGTCGTCAGGCGTTGAAGATGAGGAGGCATTGTCTTCATAGCTGCTGTTTTAAAGTGGTAGTTTGCCATGATGGGTGTTGCCCCCTCGTTGTCGTAGCACTAAAAGCTTTGAGGGGCACTTCCCTCGTGTTTACGTCTTTCTGCATCTTTTCTCCAGTTATTAAAACCGTCTCCATATGTGAAATAAATGTTCTCTTCTTAACATTACCGTTAGCTGTACCAGTTGCACAGAATGCTTTCTGTTTCCTCTGTTATATATGAGCAACAAAACATCGTCCATCCATATCGCTGCAGTATTTATCTTCGAAAGAGGATAGGCGTCCTTAACCCAAACTTTTTCAGTGGCATATAGTTCATCTACCACGCTTTGCTGAGCCCTGGCTCACGCTTGACTAAAGCTGCAATGAACTAGATATCTGCGGTGTGTGGATCATGGCTCAGGTGCTTGCGGTGTGTGGATCATGGCTCGGGTGCTGTAGTTATAATACGCATTGCTACATTTTTACATAGGCATACCACGAGTCGGAAAGACTCCAACTGTAACATATAACAAAAACTCCACTGACCAACAGTGTTTCGTATTTCAATTTGGGGGGTAAGCTCACCAACCCCCCCCCCCGCCGTAGCGATGGAACTGCTACAAACGCATGTAGAATCATGTTCATCCGGCGAATGTTGCATAAATTTTGTTCAGTCGAACGTTTATGTAATATAATGATCCATTCCTAGTTTTACTAAAATTAATGAATATTTTATGAGTTTTTTTAAGTTTAAAATTTTTTTGATTTTGTTCCGTAGATGCCACCCCTTAGGGACGGATGAAATATTTATTATAATAGACAAACATTTCCTCGGTGATGCTCAGTGTTCCCTCTAAGATGCGCAGTAAAATGTCATTCTCGCGCACTTGCATCATTCCAAATTTCATATCGTATGTACATTTCATAGCCCTTTTAACACTTGAAAAGCTTGACTGGTTGCATGTCTACACGGTTGCGTGGTTAAAACGAACATTTGCGCAGTGCAAAATTTTCTTAGAGGGAACACTGGTGATGGTTGTCAAAATTTTGGTTTGCTCTTTGGTTGTTGAAAGTCAACAAAAATTAGTTTGTACGAGCCAAAGATTATTTTATAGTTATATTTACAAATTAACTCCCATACATGTGGAACGTACGCCAAGGGAAGATCCAGCCAGCAATGTTAATATTTACTGGTCGAGTCTCAACGGCTTTGCTACTGTAAGAGAAATTCAGTAGCCTATACTTCGTAACACTGCTGTGAAAAAACAATGAACGGCAAAATGGCCAATATTCGTCGCGAATGCTCTCTTCCGAATTGTACAAAATCAGGGGCGCAACCAGCTCTTCATTTCGGGGGGCAGTTGGCAATTTTCATGAAGTTTCATTCGATGACGTCATCGTGCTTATTCAACCGTGGTACAACTTTTTCGCAAACGGTCATAGATAAAAATGAGAACTTTTCAGTTTTAATCAAGGTACAGACGGAACGATCAAGAAAGTAAAAATAAGTAGCCTAATACAAACACCTGGTTCGGCAATCAACTAGCGCAGTCATGGCTTTAATGCGGCAGTTGTGTAGGCTACTAGTAAACCTGCCTGACTCTTAGTCTTGGTTTCACATAAACTTCAGTTGAATACATAAGTGGCGGAACCGGGGGGGGCGTATGGGTTTAGGCCCCCACTTTTTTCCTAGATATTATAAGTTTAAGTAACACAATTAGTATTGAGTCCAGTGATAAAGTAAATCGTTCAATGAAAAAAATGTTGCAGAATTTTGGCAGTATTTTGTCGATATTATTTCTTACATATTATATGTAGTTTGGCAGGATTTCATAATTGTTTGGCAGAATACACCGTGCACAGTCTGTCACCTTGCTATGGATTGCTTACCGCATTGGTGTTGTTGAACAGTGTTGCCAGATGGTGTAATACAACACAATTTTTCACGAAAATGGTGTCATTTTACATACTTGTGTGCATGGGCGTCGGAACGATTTTTTCCAGGGGGGGCCACTAGTGGATTTATCCAAAAGTTTTTCTACGGGGGGCCAAAAATGGTGAAATTTGGTTTTTACCACTCGAAATTGAGAAAACAGCATTTTTTGCTGAAATTTTCAAATTCCTGCTCCTCTTCAGACATCCATATGCTTGTGTGTAGGAAAAGTTTGTGCCAAACAATTAAAAAATACGGGTAATTCCAAGCGTTTTAACACAATTCCAAATAGTGAAATTTTACTCAATCTTGTACGTAAAATGAAATATTTGACAGATCAATTTCAATTGTGTTTTTCTTTTTGCATTGGCAACGCTAAATACCTACCGGTATATTCAGTGGCGTACGAGGCGGGGTGGCGGCCGCCCCCCCGGCTTGAAAAATTCAGGGCAAACTCTGTTTTCAGGGCAAGCCAAAGTTTTTCAAAAATCCTGAGAGATAAAAAATATTTCAATACAGTGAAAAATTCCAGGGCAGTTTCTGTTTTTCAGGGCAAGCGCAGGTTGTTCAAAATTCTGAAGGATAAACAATACATTCAATACGGTGAATTCAGGGCACACTCTGTTTTTCAGGGCAAACACAAGTTGCTCAAAAGTCCTGAAAGATAAAAAATATTTCAACACAGTGAAAAGTTTCAGGGCAACTCTGTGTTTCAGAGCAAGAAAGTTATTCAAAAATCTGAATGATAAAAAATCAGTGACGGGCCGTCAGCCGAGGCAAGGAAGGGAGTTCCTCCCCTAGCATAATCATGAAATGCGCGAAACGATATAGGGATCCAAAACAACAAATTGAATGAAAATTTGTCCTTTCATGTTGAAAAGGTGCAATTATTGTATGATTCTAATCATTTTCACAGTCAATACATCTGAATTTGCGTATTTCTTCTTCAAGTGAGGGGACAGTCACCAAGGTAGAGAGACCCTGTTCCTAAAAAATTTGAATCCCACCACTGGGCGTTCCCACACTTTTTTCATAGAAAACAACCTTGAAGATGCGTAGTTTTACTCATATATCCTGTGTGTAGGTCCAAACGTCGCATAAATGAACAAATGACAAGCTATCTCGTGCGTAGCACCTTACTATAATTGTGTAATGCTTGTGCTTCTCTCACCGGTTGGCGTTCGCATTGAGCAGTTTGTCACAAACTGTGGTGGTGAGCGCTTGCCGTGCAATTGCCTTTATGTTAGCTCTGTAACCTTCATGTCAGTAACAGTGTAATGTTTGTATACACTTTTAATATATGTACTCAGGGGCGGAGCTAGGGGGGCCACTGCCCCCCCAAATTTTTGCCTGGCCCCCCCATTGGCCCCCCCAAAATTTTTCAGGTCTCTTTCTGAAAGTCCTACACAGACCATTGACAGCTCCCCTTGTTGCAAAACTG
>Ga0210059_1003085_pt1 | contig 26529 bp, 20 predicted proteins | sample Ectturendosymbi2_FD_188042 | JGI IMG/M metagenome (GOLD analysis project Ga0210059, IMG submission 188042) | Ecteinascidia turbinata endosymbiont from Florida, USA - Sample 2 (SPAdes) (version 2) | ecosystem: Host-associated > Tunicates > Ascidians > Unclassified | place: Key West, Florida... | reverse complement strand
GTTGAAACTCTGGTGAATGGTCTTCCATAAACTGAATAATGTGTGGTTGTAATTTGAAATAAATAGCTTTTTAATCAAAGTCACAATTGAAATTTTCATGGGTACACATCTTTTTGGGTCACCCTGTATGTTAGATTAAAAAGGTAAAGAGAGAAGAACGAATTTATATTTCTAGCAAGCTGGAAGAAGTTGCATATAACTTTAGGACAGAAAACAAAGTGTTTTGTTGTATTATGCAGGGGGGGACTCTTACCAAGCGCAAACACCATTTAACTGCATCCCATTCCATGATGAGTGGAATGTAAGTAGTAGAAGAAAAATATATTGAAGCAAAAAATGTAACACAAGCGGATTGAGAACACAAAGGCTTTGCAATGAGTAAGAAGCAATATTCAAACAATAAATGTTGCCTTAATCGCTATATGCCTGATTTCCTGCTGCATACACCTTTCGGTATCTGAAACATGACCGGGCTGGAACTTGAAATAACTTTTTTCTCTCAGTGTAAGAAACAGGTTGCGATAAGCGACCGCCTGTACGGTCACTTTCAGTTCGAGACGAATTACTTCAATGCAAACTATTTTTAAAAAGGCAAAGATTTTTTAATCCATGACACCTGCGGCGGTTCATTCTGATTCTAATAAACTCGTTTTGCTGCTCTAACTGAAAACAGACCAGCTGGGCACAGCCAGAGTAGGATGTGCAGTGGGAAATATGTTTATGAATTACTTACTCTTTGCTGATGATATACGTAGGTTATTCCCAGTATCAACGCTTTTCAACGTCTTCTGAATAATGTGACCGTGCTGTTGGCAAAAATGAACAATCTACCCAAACACCATGGCGCGGGGCCCAATGCAGCTGCATCGGTTGCATCGGCTTAAGACCGGCCCTGGTCACCATTGTCGCGACTTTACAAGAAATGAGGCTAAATGTATGGGCTTTCTAGGGAAACCCCTAGTTTTGAGCTATAGGGCAATATATAGCTAAGTCAATACTTATCCAACGTTTGGATTGAAATCCTGCTTACTAATGGTTGAAAACAGGCATTTACGAAACTGCCCATTCTAAAACAACGTCTCCACAATAACGCTGCTTTTGGTCTTCGGCAAAAATTTTGCAGAGATTTTCCTGAAAATGTAAGTTTCTAACATTATGAACTTACATCTTTGAATTTTACTCTGTCTGTTCCTGAATACGTGACAAGCAACGTTACAGCAAAGCCAGTCACATTTGTGCAGGCAACAACCCATGGTTGTATTGTCATCTCTCACATGGGTTAAAAAACTCTCGTTGTTTCAAGACAATCACCTTTCTTACAGTATATAACACAGGGAAAAATTTCGGACAGAAGCAGTTTCACGGTCTCTAGAAACTTGCAAAATGCTAAAAATCAATTTAGCGAAATTAAAATTTATAAAAATATCAGAATCAATGACACTATACCAAACTCTGTTTCAACATCAACTTGGTTATGTGCAACATCCAACATGAAAAGCTCTTCACACTAAACGTGATAAAAGTCACTTCTATTTTTAAAACCTCTCCAAATACAAAACCTAGAGAAAAATGTGTGGGTGCATGACATATTATATCACCAACGTCTGGAAAAGCGGGGGAGACACGTCCCCCGTGTCCCCACCAAGTTGTACCCATGACTGTCAGAGCCTTGGTTCAGTGTTTGTTCCTCAAGTCTATAGTGTTGATGCATGTATCAACCAGCACCTACCATGTGGTGCATTAATCAACCAGCACATACCATGTGGTGCATTAATCAACCAGCACCTACCATGTGGTGCATTAATCAACCAGCACATACCATGTGATGCACTGTGCCTAAGTATTTTTGTCCCTTTGCGTTCTTTTCACTGACCCTGTGATATGGCACATTTGTCTGAAACAAACACTTAAACAATGAAAAAGTAACTACCTTCTCCTGGCCACTGGCACATTCCGCTTATGTAGATGCAATTTCAAATATGAATTAACTTTTTGACAGAGGTTAAATAATCACTTTCGGTTATACAGCTGCAGACTGAAATCCGAAATGGCAATTAGATCTTAGGTATAGTGAGCCTGTCATTGAAGGCAGCAAAAGTCTGCGGTGTTTGCAGAGTCTGGTGGCAGGTTTTCAACCAAGATACTCGCAAGTGCTGTCTGCGCAGCAGCGATAACAGACAAGTCAAACAGTGGAGTCATTGTGAGCGGACTTTCAATTTGTTGATTTGCGCAATCCACTTGATGAGCAGCTTGCTTTGTGGACCCAAGTACTCTATAACTTCTTCGTGTTGAATCAGTGAAATATTCATAACAATTCCATCGCAACGTACAAGACATTTAACTACAATGAAGAAACCCTCGACTTAGCAAAGCTGTTCACAAAACCTGAGGTCTTGCTTGATATGTTTCACGATTTAACGAGTTTTGCTGCGGAGATCCTTATTGGAGATGCGGTCGCACAACAGAAAGAACGCCAAGTCCACAAAAGTGCAACGGACGAGCAACATTTGAGATTCCCCGCCGGACCAGGTTCACTCTGTTGTTTGTGTGACGCCGCATTCTTCATGTCCTTCCCGATTGCGCGCTCTGGGCATTGTGACGCGCTGCGCCGTCACACGCGTAGTAAAAGTCAAACAATCGACTTGCGACGTAGTAAATTATTATCAAAAGCGTTAGTTCTGAACGAAATTCTGGAAACAATGCTTCCGATAAATTTGTATCTGATTCAGACTCACCAAGATGGACCAGAAGTTGGACGAGTGATGTAACTGTCCGGCGGTGATGTAACTGTCCGGCAGTGATGTAACTGTCCGGCAGTGATGTAAATGTCCGGCAGTGATGTAAATGTCCGGCACTACCACGAACGTAGAGCGAAGGTTTACATCTTTTGCAAATAATGTTGGAAGAAACGCAGCGTTTTGAACATCGTGGACGACTTTTCTACATAAAGTTACCTACTTAAGAAACGCGTCCTACCGCTTTTGCTCCGGATTTAACCAATGGTTTCAAAGCTTTCATTTCTGCAACGGTTCAAACCTAACGAGTTTTTTATGTCCATATGCGAAGTTAAGGATTAGCAGAACAAGACCATTAATTGAACTTTGCTCAATATATGGATGTTGCTCAGAATGTGGATGTTGACAAGCGTCTGTATGTATCCCAAAAAATCGAACTAATGTGTGGAACATCGGTTTGTGTACACCGAAAAGAAGCCCTCTACAACCAAACAAACAATTTACTAAAGGAACTATCTTTTGGAACACTGAGAAAAATATGAAATGGGTAGAATTTACTGGGGTCGAGACAAATAAAATCTTTTCAAGGAAATCTTTTTGAAGTATTTCGACATTACCTAACATTTAAACACAAATATTTCTTTCGAGCTTTTTCTTTTGCTACTGACCACTATTCAAACCCTGTCACCGAGGAATGCAATCGAAGCACAGCATTGTCTGCTGAGGACTCTGCAACGTTTGTGCAGATACGTGATAGTTGAAAGGTTGCGTTACAAAACACAGAAGTAATCTTGGTTCAACAACGCACGGTAGTATAAGTTAAAAAGACAAAGTTACTGTAAAGTTCATCCCAAGCAGAAACTGTCGATGTCCAATTTGCAAAATATTTGAAAACGCTTTTTGAAAACAGTTCGGAAAAGCACCTTTTGCCTTCTACATCTTACTTTGATTATTATAATGTGCCGTTCCACGTGACTATGATATAATGTTCCACGTGCTTGTTTTTTTCGGAAGAAATTGAAAAGCAAATCCTTGACTTCTGCATTGTTTTGCAACGTCTTGCATAACTATACCAAAAAGAACTGTACTTGTACAAATTTGTCACGGAGTCTCCAGTCACATCATTTAACAGCTTCACACGTTACTTTTTTGTTCAATTTCGTTGTTTCGACAACGAAGTTCCATGAACTACCTTTTGTGGAAAGAATCATGTCCATGCTCACGGCGTCGAACTTTGAGGACTGTGTCTCTTCATTTCTTATCGTTGCAAGAATCTTGTCATAAGCAGAAAAATGAAAATATGGACATTTTTTCCAAACACTTATCACTTGCTACTTCTACGGATGAAATTTACAGAAACCTTGAACAAAACTGAATACGCACTTTGCCAGCTACAGCTCACGCGCGTACGTTCCTTCACTACATTCAACAAAACGTCCTCCCACAACTGCAACTGTTTGAAACGAATGAAGGGCCGCCTCAGAACAATGGTAATCAAATCCAAAAGATCTAGATTCTTCTTTGTCGGTTCGCAAAGTGTGTTTCAGTGCGGATAAATGTTTTATGTCGCGAAACATGAGAACACAGTCGCTCTTCTCACACGGGTCGCAACACAAAAGCAAGGGTGGCAGTTCAAATCCTCAATGAGCTTGACACAAAAACTCATTCAGTGTTGGTGTTGTTGTATTATCAAGAGATCCAGCAGTAAACATCAACACAACTTCAAGCTTGATTCGTTTCTTAGCTGCATCGCATGCTGTCTTGGGTATGATACACGAGCTGCTAGTTTTATGTTTTACCGAAATTCAATTTTTTAAAACATAAATCTGCAGAAGTAATCATAAATGTTTTACGTAAATAAACATTTACACAAAAATTATATCTATAAAAAGATTCGCGTAGACAGTTCTCTGCATTACGTTCATGTAGCAAAGTGCCTCACATCCACACATTTTCAAAGAAATTTGTTCATTCCCACGCGTAGGAGTTGCCGGGAGGGTGCAAAGTTGAATTTAGTTGCTTTTATTTGCCAATGATTAGTATTCCAGCAAGAAAAACAAATCATTGCAAAGACACCAGGGATTGCAAGGACACCAGGGATTGCAAGGACACCAGGGATTGCAAGGACACCAGGGATTGCAAGGACACCAGGGCATTGAAGGAACCGGAAAAATGATGAAGGCTTTTCTTTGAAAAAAGATCGTCATGTGTCTTTGTTTTGTTTTTGAAGAAAAAACTCAAAATCAGACGTATTTCGACAGTCTCATTCATCACACAATGAGAACAAAGGTGTCGAAACATCTGTGCCCAAATTTTCCGGGAATATGTTCAGATTTTCGACAAATCAAAACTTTTGGGGTGCGTCTGCACAATCCGAACTGCTATACAAAATGAGACACACCTAAACAAGTGTTTCTTGTTTCTTTCTTTTCTTTCAGTTGCATTTAATGGATGTGCGCTCTCAAAAGCTTTTTGCAAGGTCCTGATATAACCAATATCTTACTCGGTGTCTTATTGCGCTTTCGACAAGCTCGAGTGGCATTTGGCGCAGACATTGCAAGCATATTTTTCCAGGTCAGACTACATCCAAGAGGTTGGAATTCTCTTCGCTTCCTATGTTTGCACGATGGCGATCTATCTCAACCACTCCAGGATTGCCAAATGATGGTGCATTTATTCGGAGCAAAATATTCCCCAGTGTGCGCAAGTTATGCTTTGAAACGTGTGGCGAAAGACAACGCCACCAAAGCAAGTTCAGAGGCGGTCTCAGTCATGCAAAGGGCGTTTTATGTGAACGACTGCTTGACATCCATTGATTCAGAAAAGGCTGCCGTGAATCTGGTAACAGAGGCAAAATCGTTAAGTCTGGTAGTTTTAAGCTGATAAAATTTACCAGCATCGCAGAAACGTCCTAAGTGCTTTGATCGAGGATGATCGGTCGACATCAAATTTGGAGCGCTGCACCATCCCAGTCACGAAAACGCTCGGTCTTCACTGGAACAAGAACAAAGATACTTTTGAGATTTATTGATGTCGCTCACCGGACGTGATATTTTTTTCTCAGGCAAGTCATCTTTCCGATGTGTTTGGTGGAATACAACCGTTGATACTTCCTGTCAGCAGTGGCGGAACTGATCGGAGGCAAGGGGGCGAGTCGCCCCCCTTGGCAAGTTAAATGTAAAAACTGGTCCCTCTTTACTTGACATTGTGATATTTAGTATTTTAGGTTGTTGTTTTTTGCGTTTTTCGAGGTGTTTTCGTTTTTTAGCTAATATAGACATCCACGACATCCAGATTCACTATCATTTCTTAACTTTTTTCTGAGTGTTGGCTAGTGGCCCCTCTACGGTGACCAATGGGCCCCCTTCAAATAAGCTTTAACCCCTTGGCTCAAACCTCTATTTACGCCACTGCCTGTTAAACAGTTGCTTCGAAGGTTGTGCCAGATGAACTTTGGCTGGAATGACGAGCAAGTAGGCTACCGACGAGCAAGAGCTATGGTTAAAATGGATACAAACCCTGCCGAAGCTACAAACGATATCCATTCCTCGATGGTTCTGCACCTGCTTGGAGGATATCGGTTTGGAACTGCACTGTTTTAGCGAAGCGAGTGGAGTCGGTTACGGTGTGTGCTGCTATTTGAGGATTGCGTGCGACTTCAGACCGCACTGTATTTCCTTAGGGAAAGTCCCGTGTCGCCCCTCTGAAGACAGTTAGTGTGCCACGACTTGAGTTGTCGGCTGCCGTTGTGCGTGACTGTCAAAACTTGTTACCCAAGAACTGGAGATTAATTTCACCATGATCACGTTTTGGACCGACTCAGTGACTGCGTTGCAGTAGATAAGAAATACAACTCGACGTTTTAATGTTTGTGGCTAACCGTCTAACAGTAATTCACAGTGCTTCTAAGGTTTGTCAATGGAGGCATGTAGATTCAGTGATAAACCCTGCCAACATTGCTTCCAGAGGTTTGATGCCTGGTAGTTAACGCAAACTTTGGCTTGAAGGGCCTGGTTCCTTATGGCAATCGGAGGATCATTGGCCAGAAAAGCCAACTGCTCTAGCACCTTTGAGCGACGACGATCCCGAAATAAAGAAAGTAAAGACTTGCAACAAATACTTTGCTGCGCGAACTTTTTATGCTAGAGTTTCTGAGTTAGCCTGCTATTCTGTGTGGTCATGCTTACTTAATGCGTTTCAAGCACTTTTTCGTGTGGAAATAGGGTTATAAGGATAGATATATCTGGCCCATATGACGCTGTCCTCACGTATAGTATTTCTTGATATTTCTAAAGCCTTTGATAGGGTTGTTCACACAAACTTGCTTTTCAATCTCAAACAAATGGGTATTATAAGTTCTTTGTTAACTTCACTTACTTCTTATTTGGAAAAGAGATCTCAAGTGATGCGTAGCAATGGGAGCACCTCTGATATATGTTATACAAATTGTAGTGTACCCCAAGGCTCAGTCCTCGGACCCCTTCTTTTTCTTATATATATTAACATTTCTGACAATATTCAATCATCTATTTCTTTCTTTGCTGACGATACAACTTCGTATTTTTCATCCAAGTTCCAAGTCACTTGCACCTAGTCTTGTCAGAAGATCTCTTAACTTTGGCAAAGCGGTCTGACACTTGGGGTGTTAGTTTTAATGCTCAAAAAACAAAGGTTTTAACTATATCTGGTAATCGTGGTGAACACCTTCCTCTGATTTTTAATAACATGCAGCTCCAAGCAGTTGATAGCCACAAGCATCTCGGCCTGCTCTTCCATAATAGTCTCTCTTGACATTCTCATATTATAAGCCTTCATCAGCGCGCTATGCTACACATCAATCGTCTTAGATCTATTTCAAATTTGGTTCCTAGATTTGCTCTTTTGTCGATTTACCACTTGTTTATTCTTCCAATTTTGACTATGGTAACGTTGTTTATGACACTTGCTCCCAATCGTATGGTTTACTTTTGGACACTGCCCAGACAACTGCAGCAAAAATGATCTCAGGGTGCATGAAGACCACAGCCAATGACGCCGTTTTGAAAGACATTTCTTTTGTTAAGCTCAGTACTAGAAGAGAAAAGCAAATTCTACTTTACTACTATAAGATAATGTTTGGTATGGCGTCACCAACCCTGCAACCTCTCATCTCAAAAATGTATAAAGATTATCACCATACATGCTTCGTAAGAGCTCAAATGTCCAGATTCCTTTGGCTAAAAAGAATATACTTTTTAACCTTTTTTTTTCGAAAAGCTGCTAGTTTGTGGAATGCAGTGCTCATTGTTTTCAAATCTTCCGCTAATTTTTTTCCTTTAAATTACGTCTAGAAACTTTCCACTGTGGCTCAAAGCGTAACTGTTGGCCTCTTCATGGCAGCAATCCCCGTAGTAGGCCATATCGTTACGCTGTAGTCTGCGCTTGGGTCACAGTGTCCTAAACCTGAACAAAAGCACTTATCGTTTGTGTTCATGTGGTAGTAAAGAAACAGAAGAGCATCTACTCCTTAGCTGCACTCTTCACTCTGCGCTACGCGTTCTTCTTCATCTTTTGAGCTAGTTGTTCAAACCACTGCTTGGCCGCACTAGATCTCGGGGCAGGTGTTGAGCAGCCATTCGATTGTCTCATTGTCCAGAACCGTCAGGCCGTGCAGTCCATGAGGAGGTCGATGGATAGGACATTGGAGGACAACATGGTCGACGGTTTGTTCTTCTGCGCCACACTCACAGGTCGCAGAGGAGGCCATACCCCATTTGTATAAGTAGGAGCGGGAAACGTCGGAGGCGGTTAAGCTGGACCCACGCTGTTCTTGGGAGGGTCATTCCGGGGAGTTGGGTGCCGGTGTCGGGGATGAAAATGCGGAGTCTTGTGGGTTTGTTCGTCAAATCCGCATTCCATCAGTGATCCGCTCAGTGCGCCGCACGTATGTTGTTATTGTCAGATAAACTGATGAGTTGTTGTGCGACGAGTACAAATGGGTGTCTCGATTTGAGGCACCGTGCATTTGCATTGCATTGTGTAACGTCTTCACTCCCACACGCAAAGCGCTAGACTTTAAACGTGCATCGCAGTAACAAGGAATACACAAATACATGTAGGAAGACGAGGATACATACATGGCGGAAGTAGAGAGTATACGCTTGATGGCGGTAATACATATACTTTGATGAAACACAAGCTTTTGGGACACACACATGAATGACGTCATCATGATTGTTATAATGTACTACTGCGATGACTTCCAAGTACATCGATTTATGAAATGCATGAGGGAGTGGGAGGCTGCGAAGGACCAATGGTCATCTAGGCTGCAGACTTTCCAAGGGCGAAGCTGCTCATAGTGTAATGGGAACAGTGTATAATAGCTAGTAAAAGTCGTTTACTCTGGGTATAAAATGTAATATGAGTAATGCGGTTATACGGTAAATTGAAATAAATGCATAGCAGGTAAGGCCAAGCCACCATAAGAAAATGGTTTAAAGTTGTCAAATTAAACATTTACTGTTTTCACACATTCAAAAATATTCGTGAATGCAAGAGAGGAAATGCATCAAAAGCTATAGACCGCTGCAGCACCGTAATGGTGTCACGAGATTTAAGCAGGTTGAGAACCAGTCGCGCAAACATGCTTTGCGGAAAAGAACTTGCTGTCAATACATGCATGGGAACGGAAATTCTCTTGGTTTGTGTCTGCGGACTAAGGCATCCCAATACTTCATACACTGGTTTGATGCGACCAATTTTTGTGAACACAACAAAAACCCAACGATGTAATATTTAACGGAGACATTTCATGATTTGACAGTTTAAATCAAACCACTCGGTCTATGTACACCAATCAATAAGAACACAAAGTATGTTTCTATTAGCCAATTTATACATATTTCTTATACTCCTCCAAAAAAGTGCTAAACACGTTTTATTTTTTATTTCTGAAGGAATTATTGACCAGTTTTCTATTGCACTATGCTTTATCAATTTAGCACCTGCGTTTGAACGTGCTTTTGGTAAAGCAAATTGTAGATCGCTATCAGAGTGGTTGTTGCTACTTGTTAAGCATTCACACTCAGGAAACAATTGAGCATTGCAATGTTTACAGTCCATTCATCTAGATTTAGGTGGAAGCATATTTTTGCACTGTTGCGCCAGCAGCCATATACTCAAAACAGAAAAAGTATTCCAACATATAAAATTAACACACTTACGTATGCATTTTGCTTCTGGCAGTTTGTTGTTCATGTGCAAGCAGTCGCTTACAGTTAATGTTTTGCTTCAGAATTCACGGAAGGTACATCTTTGCGGTAGAGTTAGATGTTAAGTACTTTTCCACAGCCTATCTGTTTATAATCAACATCAATTCCGTATTATTTGGAGAGATCATCAGGTGAAGTGACGGTGACCCATTTTTCAGATGTCTTGAGCTTGACTTTTATATTGCCATTTCGAGTGTAGCACGAGATGAACGTATCAGAACTGGATTTTGCATGTACTTCAGTAGCTTGTACCGTAGAGATGTGAGATCTTCACAAACGAAGACGTGCTGTCTTCCTTCGATATTTTTGAGATCCCGTTTGTTAGTAAGAAACTCGTTTCTTTTTTTGGACGACACAAAACTTGCAATGGTTGGACGTGGATTCTCCTTGTTTCGTCTTTTTTGTCCTAGTCGATGTGCTCTCTGTATATCATTAACTAGGAGATCGATTTCAAGCTCATCTGCTATTTTGAACAAGATTTTTTCCCCATCATCGTTGTCTTCTTTATCTTCTTCTGCTCCATAAATAAGAATATTTTCTCTTCTTATGTAAGACAATCAGATTTGTTTTGTGAACCATCTCATTGTGTAGCTGTTCTTTTTCTTCTTCAAGCTGTCTCAACTTATTTTCATGTTCAACCATCTTTATTTGTATTCCATTTAGCTTGTTTTGAAGGTTTTGTGTGATCTTAGTTAACTTGTCCAGTTTTTCATTCTGGATGTTAGTTAGCTTATGCAGTGTTTCTTTCAATTCTTTGATGCCTTGCCAGGGTTGATTGAAATTTTCTTCTTTTGAATTTGATTTTACCCATGTAGCTTCGTTCACTATGCTTGATTTCTTCATGTGGTCGGTTATCCAATATCAGCAGGTCAGCAAAATCAGCAGCAAGTTGCAAATTGTTTGATACAGTATTAACTTAGGTTATTACATACACTACGCCCCTGCCTCCTACGTCACTGTGCACAATAACAGAGCTTCCAACACTTTCAGTACATAGCATGGATAATGCTTTCCCATTGCGTTCAATCATTCCCAATTGCTCTGTCTACGGTTCATGGAATGATCTTTCAATATCTTTATTTTGCTTTTCTTGCTACGCTCATTTTTTGTTTCTTAAAATTTGGAGTCTACAAAAACACTTAATTTTGATAAACGAAGCACCTAGTTTAAAGTTATCCCTATGCAAAAATAGCTAAGACTGAAAAATATAAATTTGGTGAATCAACAATCTAATGCAGTGATTCTTAAAAATTCGTCAAATCCCAAGGCATCTAGGCCAGATGCCATCACCGCGTCCTGTAATGAGGAGTTCTACAGATTAGCTGTATGCTGGAACGTTGTGCTCACTGTGTACACGATGGACAGTCTGTAGCAAACTGGAGATTGTACTGTAATCACCTAAAACTGGAGATTGTACTGTAATCACCACATACATTTAAAGATAGTTTCGTTTGATCAGCTGATCTGCAGCGATACATTCTTACCCGTCGACTTTACAATTTCACTCATCAGAAAAAAATAACCCCAATGTTACTGTTCTCTCCAAACCTATGCAGGTCGGCTTTACCATTGAAAATGCTTTCATAAAAAAGCGAAACATTTAGTATTGTTGCTTGATAATGCTCTGGTTTTACTCTTCGTTCTCAGAAACAAAGCAAGTCCATAATAATCTCGAGTCCAAAACCAAAATAGTATTACCAAAAATTATATTATAACCAGCGGTAATAAATAAAAGCTCTAGGTTTTCTATAGGCTTTCGAGGAATCAGCCGACTGGGATCTGCTTTCATCTTTTTGCGATGATTCAAACTTGCGCATATCTGTATTCAAATAACTTCACTCCAAAAGTGAAAGAAGCAAGGAATTAGTTGAGGTTGTTTACTTTCTCTGACCTTGTTGTAGCCTTGCAACGTTTCACACCTGTTAGCATCAGGCCCGTAACCAGGGGGGCGAAACCCACCCTAGAAAAATTTTCGCCCTCCCTGGAAAAATGTGTTGGGCATAGTTTAAAAATATTGGACGTGTAGTTCAAAAAATTTGGGCCCCCCTCGGAAAACTCTTCGCCTCTCCTGTTATCCTGAGCTGGTTGCGGGCCTGGTTAGCATTTGCTTGCAGATGATAAGACTGACGATGCGTAGTGTTACGTGAAATCGATTTCCTATTAAACAATTTGCGATTGATTCCTTGCTTCTTTCACCTGAGTGAAGTTACTTGAACCAGCGGTGATGTTAGGCCTCCCAAAGGGGATAATCTCTGAAGTTGCATGCTGCGTAGCCTAAGTTGGTGTTCCTGATTGAGCGTTGGGAGAATAACTAGTCCTCCGCGCATTAACAGTGTCTTTTCAGGTGGCTGTCCCTGTCCCGATCTTAAGAGCAGCCAGTCCCCATGCCCCTCTCGGGTAACGAACTCTGTACTGGAGCGACTGTGCGCGTGCCCGCAGAGAGGTTTACGAATGCCACTTATGGCACGCGTGCCATACGTTCGCCACCACTGCGCTATCCCCTGTCTTATTCAAATAGAATTTCGCTTCTTTCTTTCATTTACAAAAACTGAGTTTTCTGGGTTTTTGCCATAATCATGTCTTTCGGGTGAGTGCTGAGTGGAGCAAATGTACAGGCTCCACGGCACAGCGTGCTTGAAACAGTGTGGCTCCATTGTGACGAAGCTCAGCAAGTTGGATGTCTGCGAGGATTGGAAGGATGTCCGCAGGTGTAGGGCGCAGGCAACCAGTCACAATTCGCAAGGCGTCGTTCCTGGCGGGGTCAATGAGGCAGGTGTGAGCACTACGGCACCAGACAGGCGCGCAGTACTCTGCAGTTGAATGCACCACAGCTAGGGCGGCTATTCGCAGAGTTGTTGGTCCAATGACAATGGTTTATCATTTCATATGACTCAGCCAACAAGCAGAAGCACTACAAGAATCCATTGCACTGAGCAAAACGAATTATTAGTGAACATTAGAGCAAATGAAAATGCGATGGCGCAATCTTAGTTGATCAGTGTAAACAAAGGGGGGTACTGTGTTACATGGGATTGATGAAGGACCATGGCCGTTATCTAGTCGACCAACCCTGTTTATTAGGTTTTGAGAAGTGCTGAAAAACGACATTTGGAAATCAAATAAGAACAATTAGGAAAACAAACAAACACAGAACATGGTGAAGAAAATGTAAAGATGAAAGCTCATGCCTATGTGCATAGATGAGTGGATCAAATTTAATTGAAGGAATTTGGTGTGGTTAAGAATATGTTTACACAAAATATGAAAATAAAAAGGAACAAAAACTAATTAATGAGGTACAAAAGAGAAGACAAAGCAAAACAGAAAAAACTATGGTGTGTGCTTTCATGATGAAAAGAATGGGATTTGCACAGGGAAGAAAAAATGCTAAGAAATAAATATAGGCCTACATAAAAAATACACAGAATTACAAAATACTAGAATTCACAGAATTTTGTTCTGGATAAGTGTAATGTTGCAAAAGTTCATAATTGTGTATCTTTTTCATGTAGGAGATGTTTCTTCAGTTTCCATTCAAAGGTAAACGTGATTGAATGCTTAATATCGTTTGGTATCGAAGACCACACTTTTGGGCCAACAAAGGTAAGGGAACATTTCTTGAGGAAGAGTTAGAGTTAACTCTATGTAAAAATAGGTTGTTACAGATTGCATGTATAACGGAAAAGTTTAGTTGTTATGCTAAACATCGCCGCATTTAGCTACCTCCGTAGTTCCTACGTGAGTTCGATCATAGAAGTAGCAAGGACGGTATTCACAAATCTAAGTTTGCTTGACCTCCCTATCAAAAGACTCCTAATCCTGGTTATTTCAATAAGAAAGGCACACATAATTAATTCATAGTCTTTTTATTATAATGTTCAAATAATACAATAAACATAACTCACCAAGTAAAGTGGTTTTCCAATACGTTGACTCTCAGACTGGAATTGACCACAACGATACATTCTTGCTAATCTTAAACACTGACTAAATATTATTGCATTAAGATATTTCAATACACATAAAAGTTACGCTAGCGCTGCATGTTCAACTATCTCTGAGTCGTGACCTTTAATGCAAAACGCATGTTAACCAACGCCTTTTTCTTTTGTCGTGTTTACCAAGAAAAGGTTCACGTCATGTTTTTAGCACGTGACCATATTTCCGAGAATCGGTATGGTGAAATTACTTCAGAGTACCATTTTGGTATGGAAAGCTTAGTCATTGTGACTTTTCTACTTTCTCAGTGTATTGAGTCATATAAGATAACAAGAGTCCCTTCTCCAATCATCTCCATGATCAAGAGAACGGCGCTCTGTCTCCTAGTTGACTCTTTACGTAAACAAGTCACCGGTATCTGTCTAGGGATCAGACTGAATTCTGGGCTGTTTACGTAGCGGCTTGGATCGTTTCTTTTAAGAGCTCAAGCTCAAAGATATTTTATCTGAGCGACCTCTTATTCTGGAAAGAGTACTACAGAACTGCAGAAGACATCGGTCTTTTGACGATAGCAGTCAAGTAGCGGCGGCCAGTTTGGTTTCAACCAAACTTGCTCTGTACGAGACAGAATCTCTCCCAGACAAGCCGTGTTTTTACATAGTCAAGTATATAGCGCACTTGGACTAGACGCTCTAAAACGAGTCTTACACTTCTTGGCCCATTGGCTCTGACTAAGTGTCTCTAACCAAGTATATAGCACACTTGAACTAGACGCTCTAAAACGAGTCTTACACTTCTTGGCCCATTGGCTCTGGTTAGAGTTTTACTTCAGAGGATGACCAGTTCAAGACTGGGCAAACCAGAGAAGGAATTCAGAAAACTGAACTCCCGAGTGACCAAAAACTGGTCCTTTTATAGTCAAATTGTCATGTGACTTATTTTATTTTTAGTAACATTACTTAATATTTCGTGTATATGTCATGTGATGTGTCACAAGACTTTTCTATTATTAGTAACATTACCTAATATTTCGTGTGGCAGTCATGTGACTGATTACAACACTTTTCTATTCTTAGTAACATTATCTAACTTTTCGTGTGGCAGTCATGTGACTGATTACAACACTTTTCTATTTTTAGTAACACTCAGGGGGCGTTTACCCATGATCTAAAGTTACTTCATTTGATTGGTTGATTTTAGAGGCGTATACAGTTTGCTGGTCCAACGACTCGAGACATTACAATAACGAAAATAGCAATAACGTTTTTGTTAAAACTTCTTCTATTCTTGGTTCTCTCTCTTATTTGAGTAGGAAGAGAGAATGAGTTTGGATTCTTGATTCTGATGTCTCTCTCTCTCGCATGTCATTGAGTCTGATATGAGAGAATGACTTGTCTTTGCTTTACAGCAATGAACAGATTTGTCAAAACGAGAGAGGGTTATTTTGCATTGCTGATTCTCAGCAAATGGAAGATTTCTCGAAGTGAGAGAGGGTTGTTTTGCATTGTTGATTCTCAGCAAATGGGAGTTTGGTGAAGAATATGTACAGACCTATAAAGTGTCTGCTACACATGTCTTGTGGAGTGAGAATTAATTGAGCTGATTGGAATAAAATAATCATAAAAATGGTTTGGAAGCAGTTTATTGTGATAAGAGTGCATGAATTTGCCTACTGATAGAATATACAGTTTGGGAATGCATAAGATGTTTAAGTGCTGGAAAGGTGTTCCCTTACCTTTGTTGGCCCAAAAATGTTGTCTTCAATACCAAACGATATGAAGTATTCAACCACGTTTACCTTTGAATGGAAACTGAAGAAAAAAAAATCCTGTGAATTTTTGCATTTTGTAATTCGGTATATTTTATGTATATTTACTTTTTCGTATGTTTTCTTTCCTGTGCACATCCCATTCTTTTCGGCACGAAAATGCACTCCATCGTTTTTTTCTATTGCTTTGTTTTTCTTTTGCACCTCATTAATTAGTTTTTTTGTTACTTTTTTACTTTCCGTTTTCATATTTTGTGTAAACATAGTCTTAACCACACCAAATTCATTCAGTGAATTTTGATCCACTTATCGCTTTATATAGGCATGCGCTTTCATCTGTACATTTTCTTCACCATGTCCTGTGTTTGTTTGTTTTCCTATCTGTACTTAATTTGATTTCCAAATGTTGTTTTTCAATACTTCTCAAAAACTAATAAACAGGGTTGTTTGTGTAGCAGTAAGAGATGAGCATTGGATTGGCCTGGATCCGGCCTATGACGAATTTTCTTGATTTTGGATTGGATGCGGAGTGTAGAATGCTTCACAAATTTAGGACCAGGACCGGATTTCGACTGAGTTATTGGACAAGAATTGCGTAATTTTTGTCATTAAAAAGCTGTATTTTGTTAAACTTTTGGACTTGGATTTCGAATTTTGAACCTTTTTGGACTAGGGTTGGACTTGGACTGAGTTTTGAAAATTCAATACTAGATCTGGATCGCAAAATATGACAGTCCGCTCATCTCCGGTAGCAGTCACGCTAGCGCGACCGCTACATGTAGGCAAAGTCGGCCAAAGCAAGGAGAAAGACCAAGCAAGCGACATATATAAGTGACTTCCATGCGCATGGAAGTAAGAGCTCTCTTTGGCCGATTCATCTGGCGCGCCAATGGCACCAACAACTGCCTAAGCTAGTGCCATCGAGATTTCTAGGTTCATGCCCAAACTGAAGGTGTGTGAACACAACCGGGTCGCACACGCTTCACTAACAAATAAAATACCAACTCAACTTAAAAAGAATTTAAAATCTGGCATTATGAAATAGTGCTGCACTGCTCTGACTGCAACGTCACAAAAATTCGGAACAGATGTTGATTAACGTGGGCAAAAGTCAAATCTAAATGCGATTTTGTAAATTGCTTTTGAGTAGCAAAAACACAACTTGCTCTGTAACTGGTAACAATGGCTGCCCATCAAGGAAAAATTCACTTTAGTACTACGGCTGGTATGAGACTAAATCACTATGGAAACTTTGAAGTTCAACGTTTTGAATAAATCAAAAGATGACTGGGCCCCTAGTCCTACTGTAACCCACCTTACCTTACTTAGATGACGTAAGGCTATAGAAACAACGATCTTCGATTAAACCGGATGAAATCGTCGGTCAAATCGAATCCGGGTTAGCTGTACAATCAACTGGATATTTCCGTTACCGGAACCGAACTAAACGTAGTGTTTTTGTATGGGGCGTCGTTCGTAAAAATATTATATCTGACAGACTTAGCACAAAAACTGCTATCTCTGCACATATTTAGCTATCTCTGCGCGCATTTAGTTATCTCTGCGCGCATTTAGCTATCTCTGCGCAGCTATAGCTATCTCCTGGCGCTTTTACTTATCTCTGCACAGAGATAGCTATCTTTGCGCGCATTTAGCTATCTCTGCATGTATTTAGCTGTCTCTGCACAGAGATAAAGAACAACACCATATATATGTGGCGCGAACAAGCAATAATAAAGTGATCGTAGAGCGTGAACTCTGTTGTTGCTTGCTGCCACGGTGTGAAACATGGCGCACTTGCCGATCGCAAGTGTGAACCATCATTTCATCGCAAAAAGCAATACGCTCCCCTGCTCGTGCATTTCATGAATAAAAGAATGACTTTGCTGCTCACACATTCAAACTAATCAGTGTAATAAGAGCAGGAACCTCATCTTTTCCTTTTTGAGTTTCCATACTTTTTCAACATTGCGTGGGAAACCTTCCTACTAAACACACAGCTCTTTTTACCGCTAACTCCCATGATCAACCTGCGTTATCGAGATTCATGTTTCCTCATAAATAGTCACAATACGTTTAAATTTATTACATAAATTATTTAATTCCTGCATGAAAACGTTACCCCAAGAAACTATTAAACCTCCATTTTGTTTGTCTTCATCTGGAAGCCACAAACCTTGTTTGACCATCACAACCACCATCATGACATTTTGGCGCCTTTTCAGACTGCAGCAACTTTGATCAATCAGACTTCATTAGAACCATTTATATTTACAATACATCATTGCACGTTGTGACGCACCTAAGCATGACATTACCATGTAGCAAAGCCAGAATGTACAAGATTTGAAAATAACAGTGCGTCGACATTTTCGAACATGTTATATAAGTCCTACCGGAGGTACTTTCCAAGATCTAAGGAGCAGTGTCAAGAAGTTCGAAAGTTGAACACATGAAAGACGGAGTTGGAAATTAGGCAAATTTTACTCTCACTGAAATACGACAGCACTCGTAGAATCCCTGAAAAACTCCAACCACAAGCACGTACTTACGCAAGAATTAACAAATGGACACGCTTGACTGACCCGGTTTCATGCGGACATGTCCAGCGGAACGCAACTCAGAAACAAAAAATGCGAAGATTTTTATTTTCATGCGATAAGGAACCCCGGTCATGGTCCACTGCACACATTATCCAACGAGTCTCAGTATACCAGCAGGTCACGAGGCGCGAAGATGTTGAAGGCCACAAAAATTTTAATAAGCTTTAGATCAGTGGTTTTTAACCTTTTTCATGCAGCGACCCATTTTGCAACCCAATTTAACCTAACGACCCCCTTCCGAAAATTTCCAATCAGGCGTAAGAAACGCAGTTGTATTTGCACTGTAGAAAATCACAATGACTAAAAAATAACGTACTCTATCACTGCTATGCTGAACAAAGTCTCATTTATCAAATCTATACCCATGGCAGCATCAGTGAAAGAGACCCGTGCCAAATTCAAATCACTCCAAAGAACAATTCATTGAAAACTAGAATAACTCCAAGTTAGCACATCTAATTTACAACACAGCACATTCTACGTCACAAAGTTATTCGTGCGTTGCCGAACGCAATGGAACTGGAATAGTCATAATCACACCTGAACAATTTTGAATGAAAAAGTAGGCTATTGTTTTACCAGGTGATCCTATTATTTTGGCTACAACAAAGTGGTTCCTAAATATAAAATCTAGAATATTGAATATTTTTGTCAGAAGCTCCCACGACCCCCATAAAAATGGCAGACGACCCGCAGGTTGGGAACCACTGCTTTGGATCAAATTGAACGCTGTTCAAGGAGGTATCTGGGTGCTGGGTCAAGTCAAAGACTAGTGGCTTGGCAGAATTCAGCATAGCAACAACTTGCATTAGGAGCAGCCGCTTGGAATGTTTGCCTGCACAGTGTTGGGTTTCATCACAGCGACAACAACCCAAACGGTTCGCTAATTTTGGAAAAGCGCCATATTGTTAACTGGTGCCATTTTAGATAATTTGATGTCCAGTGTAACCAACTGCCAGCCTCAGAAAAGCATTGAAGGCCAGCTTTTCAATAATACCAACAAAATGCTTCTTTGAGTGTAGTTGGTACTCATCGATAAGTCAGCAATTCGTGTAATCTCGAATCAAGTCACGTCATCCCGTGGCTATCTATGAACTCGCAAACTGTTGGAACACTGCGCCTCTGGTTAATAGCTTTAAAGGCATCCCGACGTATATCTGGGAACAAATCTTCGGCACGTATTTCATTTTCAAACAACGCCATTATTAAAACAGAAGCATCCAATGCGCGTGGGAAGGGTTTTTCCAGGGGGGGGGAGCCACTAGGCGATTTTTCCAAAATTTTTCTATGGGGGCCAAAAGTGGTGAAATTTGTTTTTGCCCACTCGAAATTAAGAAAACAACCTTTTTTTGCTGAAATTTTCAAAACCCAGGGGGCCCAAGCCCCTCTTCCGACGCCCATGGAAGTATCCCGAATGCTTTTAACACTGAAAACAATAAACGCTTTGGAGGAGCAACACACACAGTGTTACTTGGATAGAGTTCATGTGAAAGCAATCCAAGTTGGATTGTGCCGCAAGCGAATGGTCGCCACATCGTAAGAGCGTTCGTTGTCAGTTTGGAAAGTATAATAGAAAATCCATTAGCAATGAAACATCTCATATGGGGTTGAGTGCACTGCACGTGTACAACACTAAGCAATATGTTGAACAGGTTGATCTAGCAGAGACTGCGGCAAGCAAAGTGCACTTCTTAGTTGTGCCATTTCACATGTTTAATCTAAAAAGTGTTGCCTTCAAACAAACAAAAGATGTCTTGCCGTGATTTAACAATGGGCAGCGATTTAAGCACAATAGTCGCAATGATGAAACAGAGCAGGTTTGCGAAAACAATGGTCACGTCATAAATATCCCCACTGTTCGCAAGGCGGAAATCCAGTGATGATTCCAGAATCAGAAATGGCTGTTTGGCCATCGATCTTGTAATCAAGCTTGTAACGAATCTTCACTTCTTTCTGATGAAATTCAGTTGACACAAAACAAAAACAGAACTTTATTCTTTGATAGATTTATTTTAAAACATGTGACTAGTGGCTCGCAGAAGCCTTAGTGAGAATGCTTGTTGCATCACATTAATGTTTGTTGCATCACAATAATGCTTGTTGCATCACAATAATGCTTGTTGTATGACAATAATGCTTGTTGTATGACAATAATGCTTGTATCACAATAATGCTTGTTGTATGACAATAATGCTTGTTGTATCACAATAGTGCTTGTTGCATCACAATAATTGCTTACCTTTAAAGGGTTGGCTATGACCATGACTTGAGTGATCGGAGGGGGGTTAAAGATAGGGTTGAATGGGGGTAATTCAGTGCTGGAGGGAGGTTGTAACTTGACCTTCATTACCTGAAAATGGTCAATCGCTTAGATAGGTAGGATTTCTTAAAACATGGTTGGTCTCCTTGTGAGCGAATAAAGGTTTGAACGGCAGAGCTACGGAAATTTTCATAATAGGCCATCTGCAGATTTGCAAAACAGGGTACTTCTTTCCACTAAAGTATTTCCATGGTCTTTAACAAAAGCACGAATTATGACTTTATTTTACCTGGCAATACTTATCAGCGTCACTCAGAAACATGAGTTGCAAACTTCTGCGAACTCGTCCAAAGCGATCAATCACCTTTGCAACAAAGCCTTGCTTGTCTTTGCTAATTTTTTCACAGGGAGCGCCCATCATACATAAGCCGGACAAGTGGGCTGGTATGGTGACAGGACTATCGGAAAACTTACTAAAGTTAGAATACCATGCAGGCTTTAAAAAATTGAGCAATGAATTATGAAAAGTCGCCACAGCAAATATAGCTTTGCACTCAGTACTTACTCAAGGGTCAGAAACAAGCCATAGCGATTAAACGTATTCCCACAAGCCAGCATAGACAAATTCTAAAAAGCCACGTACTTTGTTATTGTGTGAAAAGCAGTGGTGTAACTCTAGGGTCTGCCGGGCCATGTGGGACTAACTCCAAATTGGTCCAAAAGTGTCTGGAACGACTGACATAAGAATACACTGCGGGTGCCATTTTGATCAGTGCTGGATTAACAATAGTAGCAAATGTAGCAATCGCTTCGACCCCGCGGTCCTGTGTGTTAATTATTTTTTGAATTTACGTGGTCGAAGCAAACTCTCGGAAAGGCTGCCCTATATTTTACACAGCTATATGGAAACTTTATTTGCTGAAAGCAAATCAAATTTTTCTTTTTTTCTGGAAATTAGGTTCTGCGTGGAAGTCTATTTAGTATTGTTAATTGTTTGAAGTCACTTGATTTTAAATTGTTCTTTGTCTACATATTAAATTTGTTCAGGGATCCCTCTTGGCACATTTACACATTATTTTTGCTTTATTTTGACAAATATTTTCACCGTATAAACTGCACATGCTAGTTTTCAATTGAATGCTTTTGTATTAGACGACTGTGTTTTGAAAATTAAAGTATTTTACAGTTATTTGCAACATCATGGGATCGCTCAAGCAACGGGGAAAAATCGCAGCAATTTCCAGATATTGCTTGATTGTATTGTTACGAATGGCATTTTCAAAAAATATTATTATATCACATTGACCTGTACTGTAAGTTTGCGTTACCGTTTTGGTACTTTCAAAACGATTTGGCCAATGACGTCAAACCAGGGGTTTTGACCCCAGATCTGTGTTTTTAATGCCTTTCTGTTTTTTTCTTAAGATTTTTAGAATTTAACTGCGTAGCGGTAAGTTAAGACATAATGGTCACATCTTTCACCTTGTTTTATCAAGTACCTTATTCTACAGCAGTGGTCTTCAACGGGGGCGAAATCGCCCCCCTGGGGACGATTTTGTAATTTACCAGATTTGGGGGCGATTCTGCAGGTTAGAATATACTAAAATTCTGAATTGATTCCAAACACAAAAACAACGCTTTCCACTTTGGAACCAAATCATTTGATGCACTTTCGACTCCATGGTACCTGACAAATATCACAAAGCACAATATAAAAGGACTGGTGATGTCACCATCAAACCAAATATTGTCCTGTGTTATGCTTCACTGCACAAACTATGCAAGGCCACAGGGAGTGTTACTGGTTGGGAGCCAAGCAACGCGGCTCTGACGAATTTTCAGGTACATTGTTTAAGCCTTATGTTTGAAATATGATAAAATAGTGGAAAAACTGTTCCAATAAGTAGTTTGTTGCCCCAGTCCTTTGGATTAGCAGCGCCAAATAAGGGTTATCACGCAATAACATTTGGAAGCTTGTATGCAAATCAGCATGCGCGGAATTTTGGATTTTTCTGGTATACAGTAGCATGTATTAGTGCGTTTCATTATACTTATGTTGGTTGAAAGCAACCAATACTGATATACAGTACCTATCGGAAAATATCTAATCGGCCGAACTCCATTTTTTGAAGAGGATAACTTCAGTTTCATTAAAGTTACTGAAAATGGTCCAACAATAATAAAACTGCTAGCACCAAACCATCCCATCGACCAGGAACATTAATCAAAAGTTGCCAGCCTAATTATTTTTTGCCATGACTGTCACAAATCCCTCCAACTGTATGTCTTATCATTAGCAAGATTGCCTTGAAGCAAGACATGTGGTCTTCTGTAGAGCATTGCCAAACCATGTTTCATAGGCAAAACACGTCATAGTTCGTTACTGAGTGTTTTATAAACTTTGGTTCGTTATTTGAGTAGAACAATGGAAGTAAGTGTATTCTATTCAAAAAGTACGTGGAAAATGACTGTGGTGAGACGATGTACGTAGCAATTAATGGTTAGTTAATGAATTACAATTAGCCATAAGTTGTAAAACGTACTTGTCCAGTTTTTCGGTCAGTTCGAGTATTTTACTGTGCTTGTTGCGGATATGGCTGTACTGTGTTCATCTGACTAATGACAGAGTATACGAACAGCACGCCAGAAAAGGGGCATTTTAGACTAGCGAGTAAGTCCAACTAACCCCATCTTGGCTAACTAAGAATTCCAAAAAATCGTTTTCTCCACCTGTAGTTTGAGGCTTGCTAAGAAGTCTTTCTGACGTGGAGATAACGCAGAAAGTTGAATTGCATAGAAAGTGACTGGGGGAAGTGCCTTTTTGCCAGTTAACTAACTTAAGCGAATGCAATTCCACATCCAGGGATTTTTCATCGACTTCAAAAGCGATGAAGCCCGTGCCATATTTTATTAACACGGATGGACGGACTTTTGGATTAACTGCAGTGAGCGTTTTCCAGAAGCTTGGGAACAGTTAAGCTCATATTACTACTGAAGTTTCCACAAAATATGCAACAATGAAGACATGGTACCATGACAACAACCTGCAGTAATGAAGACCAGGGTTGCCAGGTCAAAGTTAACAAAAAATGCCAAACCACTAGTAAAAAAATGCCAAATCGCTTTAAGAAATGTCAAACAAGATGAAACAGGATGAAACTGAATGCTGTTGGTTTTGACATTGCCAGTTGTGTGATTTTGGAAAAACAAAGTGGTGCTCGTGACCAAGGACTAATTATAGCATATAATGCAACAAACATCTATTGTACTTTAGAAAAACAGAATTAAACCATAAGCACTCTTGTTCATTTTTCAATCTTTGACACATAATGTTTTGTCCCTGAAGCCAGAGCTAGAACAAAATATGTTACCTTTTCTTTTGCTTGAAAACTCTTAATAGAAAATGGGCTACCGACGAATGTCGGAAACAATGAACCACAGCTCATGAAAACAGACAGGCATCATCATGCCATAATTTCCAATCACTTGATTCTTGAAACCAGGCATTGGACATGTCAACATTCCTCAAAATATCTACTACAAAAAGAAAATCTACCAAATCTGGCTGCTTTGCTTCTGGCATACACTTATATGAAAATCTGCTACATTCACATTGACTAAACTGTTTTTAACTGCGGAAATCTGCTAAATTGGCTTTATCATGGTTTAAAATATGTGAAAATCTGCGAAATCTGGCAGCACTGTTATGTGCTTATGTCAAAATATTGCTGCACTGGTGTGCACTTATTGCATTAAGCATAAAGAACACCAATAATCTGCCAATAACAACATGCACTGTACAGTAGATCCTTCCATGAAAGAAACTTGAATGCTGCGCAGCACAACAGTGAACCTGATTTGCACAGACTTTTATGTTTATTTTCCGAATACAGCACAGTCTGCACTGCTAAGACACTGAACAATGTGCCGGGTTTTGGAAAATCGAAGTCTTGCTCAAAAAAGTTTCACGTCTTTTGCCCTCTGACGTCACTTACACGGCAATGCCGCTTGTAAGTTTGAGAATGGGATCGTGGTAGAAAAGAGAGCACCTTTTGCCTGAGAAAAAGTCAGTAATTTCAAACCGACAGCAGCAACTGAGCCACAGGTTTCAAAAAAGGCCAAACCACGACGTGACAAAGACTATTTTTTCATGCCAAACCACTTTGAATATTGGGCCTTAAAAATGTCAACCGGGCAACCCTGGTGAAGACGTGTTACCATGACAACAACCTCCAGCAATGAAGACATGCTACCATGACAACAACCTGCAGCAACAAAGACATGGTACCATGACAACAACCTGCAGCAATGAAGACATGGGACCATGACAACAACCTGCAGCAATAAAGACATGGTACCATGACAACAACCTGCAGCAATGAAGACATGGTACCATGACAACAACCTGCAGCAATGAAGACATGGTACCATGACAACAACCTGCAGCAATAAAGACATGGTACCATGACAACAACCTGCAGCAATGAAGACATGCTACCAAGACAACAACCTGCAGCAATAAAGACATGGCACCATGACAACAACCTGCAGCAACGAAGACATGGCAGTATGACAACAATCTGCAGCAATGAAGACATGGTACCATGACAACAACCTGCAACAATGAAGACATGCTACCATGATAACAACCTGCAGCAATGAAGACATGGCACCATGACAACAACCTGCAGCAATGAAGACATGGTACCATGACAACAAAGTGCAGCAATAAAGACATGGTACCATGACAACAACATGCAGCAACGAAGACATGGCACCACGACAACAACCTGCAGCAATAAAGACATGGTACCACGACAACAACCTGCAGCAATAAAGACATCGTACCATGACAACAACCTGCAGCAATAAAGACATGGTACCATGACGACAACCTGCCGCAATGAAGACATGGCACCATGACAACAACCTGCAGCAGTAAAGACATGGTACCATGACAACAACCTGCAGCAATGAAGACATGGTACCATGACAACAACCTGTAGGTTTGAAGACGTGTTACCATGACAACAACATAATGCATTGAAGACATGGTGCCATGACAAAAACCTACTGCAACGAAGACATGGTACCATGACAACAACAACTTCCAGGATTGAAAATATGTTACCGTGACCTGCTGGAAGGAAGACATGGTAACATGACAACAACCTGCAGGATGGAAGACATGCTATCATGACAACAACCTGCAACAATGAAGACATGCTACCATGACAACAACCTGCAGCAATAAAGACATGGTACCATGACAACAACCTGCAGCAATGAAGACATGGTACCATGACAACAACCTGCAGCAATGAAGACATGCTACGATGAAAACAACCTGCAGCAACAAAGACATGTAATCATGACAACAACCTGCAGCAATGAAGACATGCTACGATGAAAACAACCTGCAGCAACAAAGACATGTAATCATGACAACAACCTGCAACAATGAACACATGCTACCATGACGACAACCTGCCGCAATGAAGACATGGCACCATGACAACAACCTGCAGCAATAAAGACATGGTAACATGACAACAACCTGCAACAATGAAGACATGCTGCCATGACAACAACCTGCAGCAATAAAGACATGGTACCATGACAACAACCTGCAGCAACGAAGACATGGCAGTATGACAACAATCTGCAGCAATGAAGACATGGTACCATGACAACAACCTGCAGCAATGAAGATGTGGTACCATGACAACAACCTGCAGCAATGAAGACATGGCACCATGACAACAACCTGCAGCAATGAAGACATGGCACCATGACAACAACCTGCAGCAATGAAGACATGGTACCATGACAACAAAGTGCAGCAATAAAGACATGGTACCATGACAACAACCTGCAGCAATAAAGACATGGTACCACGACAACAACCTGCAGCAATAAAGACATCGTACCATGACAACAACCTGCAGCAACAAAGACATGGTACCATGAC
>Ga0210059_1003084_pt1 | contig 26535 bp, 21 predicted proteins | sample Ectturendosymbi2_FD_188042 | JGI IMG/M metagenome (GOLD analysis project Ga0210059, IMG submission 188042) | Ecteinascidia turbinata endosymbiont from Florida, USA - Sample 2 (SPAdes) (version 2) | ecosystem: Host-associated > Tunicates > Ascidians > Unclassified | place: Key West, Florida... | reverse complement strand
TTGTACGTATCATTCAGCAATATTTGTAAAGCCACAACAGTGACCCACACCAAGCGAATCTATCGCAATTTATTGCGTAAGGAAACTAGTTTCGTGTATTACACATCTTCAGTCCTGCGCAAAAGTCGACATATGAAGCAAAAAGAAAAAATTACGCACTGCTGCTAAGATCAAACCTCAGGAGGGGTTAGATTTTTGCCCAAAATAGTGTGACGTCATTTATGGACGGCCCCATTGCTTGAAAAATTCCTTATAAAATCTTTTGGCGAAAGCGAAAAAGCACCTAATGAAAACTTGAAGAGACAGTAAACATTTAGCACATGAAAATTTATATAAGAAAGTGAATACTTTCCAGAGAAACCTGGTTATCATTTTATTTGAAAGCTTCATGAGAACACGATAATTAAAGCTGCTGTAAGCACACGGCATGATTCCAATGCGGCGCGTCTTGTGCGGTGAGCTAAGTGCGCCAGTGCATGCACACGTGAGCGCATGAAGCTGTTTCATTCCGCACAGCTTGGGCTGAACCGATGACTGAGATCCGAAAGCCGGCAGTGACGTTGGTGCGCTGCAGTGCAATACTGTTATTTTCCTAGGTTTGACATCAAATGTAACTAACACACCAAACAGTTTAACAAACTACACAGGACCTGTTGGGGTGCATTGCATAAAACCGTGAAATCACTGGTGAATGCATCACTTCCAATGAATGAAATCAGTGCTTCATGCATTCAAAACAATCGTAAATTGCCGAAATTTTAGTTGGTGAAATGCCTCATAAATTGATAAAGAAGTAGTGCTGTCCACAAAGTGTTACATTTCACAAAACGTACATAATTTGTTGCTACAATGTATTAAATGAGATTTGTGTTGGCCTACCTGCGCTATCATAAAGGTATTGCTTTAAATCATTTGTTTCATATATAGAGGGGTCAAGTTTCAAAAAATTAAAACAGCATGAACAATAGGTGCAACTGGTTTCACACACAGTCCCATAAAACAAACATCAGCAGTGGAATAAACACCAGTAACCTTGGATTTGCTTTTTGAAGACAGCAAAACACCTGATCATATGATTGCGACATTTGTGATGTTTCAGAAATGTTATCTTTTATTTTGTCATGATTGTACTCCATAAGTGATGAATTATGTAACAAGGGTTTTGCCTGAACAAAACTTGTGAAATGTTCATTGAAAGTCTTTCTTTCAATTGTAGTTTCAAGTACTGCAAAGAATACATTTAGCATGACCAAGCTTGCCTAACCGCTAGAATGACCTACAGTGCAGTTAATGACAGAATGTATAGACCAGTGGTTCTTAACCTTTTCTACATATCTTACCCTTTTATCAAACAGCATTGCCAGATTAAACCTCAATGCACTCAATGGCGTTCATTTGTTGAAAATACGAAATTAACGAACTCTTACAGTTCCGAATGATTTATAAATTTTGCGTTGGCTGCAATCTACAGTACAGTTATTTTACCCCTTTGGAAGATAAAATTTACCCAAGGCTGGGAACCAGATAAAAAGAAGATAAAATTTACCCAAAGTGGTTTAGACAAACCACGACTTCCTTGCGACAAACATCTCAACCAACGTAGTCAATCAGGTAAGCCGATTAATGTAGGCCTAAACAGTATAGCAGTTTAGCAGCCTACCGCACGGGGCTAACTGTGTGCTTACAGCTGCACGGGTAGAAACACTAGATGATAAATCGATCCGTCGTAAATTCAGTGTGTTTCAGCTATCAACAACTCATTACCAGTTGTTCTGTGGACTTTCATCTTTTTCTTCACCTCAATACTAAACAGTGTCGTAAACAGCGTCTACGATACATCACATTACCGCTTTCTCCCTAACCCTGGGCAATGAGTCTGATCCGTCGATGAAGACATAGGTTCTACTCGATCGTAGGCCATACGCGACGCATCAGAAAAGGAAGCGAAGTCACGAAATCACACGCATGCGCCAAAAAAACGCGCAGGAAGAAGCACGGCTTGTTTTGCCGTGTGCATATAGTTGAACAATCATAAGATATAGAGAACTTGTTGCTTTGGATAATCTTTTAAACAGTTGTGTCGGAATTCAGGTATTCAATTGATGCAGTTTGAATTGAGATGGAACTTCGTGGAATTAAGAATATGCTTGTAGCTTTTATTCGGGAGCATTGCAACGTTAGTGCGTGATCTTCACAGATTTATGTGAAAGACATGTATGTGATTGTTGCCAGAGTAATGTTTTTTCCTTAATTGCATATTCAATAAATCTGATGGTCTTGACTGTATTTAGTAAGCTTGCAATATTCGCGTTCCTGTGTGTCCTGCAGCAACAGAGAGCACTTTTGTGCATTTGTGTGAGTTTCTTTTCCTTGCAGTCTATGGTTGGTCAAGCAAAACAAAATCATTGATAATAACTAGTTTCAATAGAGTCAGAAAAAACAAAATACCTTGCAAAAGACAAAATGGTTGTTATGCAACTGAAGCTTAAACTTCACGCATCATCTGACATCCAACCATCACCAGTACCAGTGCTTGGTGAAGCGTTGCAAGATCTTTGCCACCAACCACACCCACCTATCAACTGCTGGCCTCGTTGGGGAAGTCACAGTCATATGAATACTGCGAAAATCGTGATTAGACAGCTTCAGTTGAGAGAAACAATTGCAGATGGTGTCGGCACCAATGGTCCCTCACTGGTGATGGTCATGTTTTGGTATTTGTGCGCCCTGGGTTATTATGGAAAGATGTTGCCAAGTTAGAAACTTTAACATTGCAGATGTGCCTGCCTATTCCTGCGACACAGTCACAACAACAGCCACTCATGGATACATCTCATCGCCGTTTTATCCACGAAACTATCCAAACAACGCCAGATGCATTTGGAAAATACAAGCTTCCAACGGTCAAGTGAGTAATGAAACAGTCTTTTCAACAATCATTTTGACTTCGTATTTTGATTTATTTAGTGGTGTTTTCTTTACATGTATGGCGGTAACCTCTTCAATAAAACCTCAACCAGCTTCCTATACAACGAATATACAGTTTTTAAAATGAACGAATATTTCCAATTCTGCAGACTAAGAACTAGGCAGTCAGACGCAGCTGTGCGCGAGGAACTGAAACCGAATACGAATTTGCACATTTCAATGATTACTTGCCGTTATTTGCAATATGTGTTTCCTTGTTGTGACACAAAATTCGGTGTCGTGTTTGGAACGGCTGAGGGTATTTCTCGTTCGACGCGTATCTTTTATGGGTACGTTGTTTTATTACCGCATTAGCGGGAAAGTCAGCTTCACACAAGTCCGAAGCAGCAAATGAAATTTTAATCCGGAGAGCTTCTATAACTGGAAAACGGATCTAAGCTGGATAAAAGCTTGCGCAGCACTTGTATTGTCAAAACGCCGCACCAGGGCGTGGCGACGCCCCAATAAGGAACATCTGTCCTAAGGCGAATGTGAAATTGCAGGAGGAAGACCTTTTCCAAGGATGAAATACGCTCTTGCTTTTGCAGCGGCCACGCTGCACACATTTTCGTCGCGAACTTGGATCGGCCTTCGAGCAACCTCCTGTCACAAATATAGTGGAGCGATGCATCTTCAAGAAATGTAGACCTAATATCATGTCAGCGCAGAGGTTGTCCACGATGCCTAATTTAAGGCTGTGCGATCCGGCGGAAATATTACAGTTTAAAACTGACAGTGCCTTTGCGAAAGAAGCTAATCCAATTTTTTTTACAACTTCAGGCTTATCTGTCCGATGCCACAGTCCTTGTAATTCAATGTCCACAGCAGCAGATTGTAAACAAGCCGGGGATCCGACCGTGGAAGCGATGTAATGCTCAGGCAGAAGTGCAGCCGAGATGTTCGGGCCTTTCGAGCGAGCAGACGTCGAGAGACAAACCTTGGCGAAGTGTGCCGTTTTGCCGCAATCATTGCACTCAGCACTGCGAGCAAGGTAACGGTGTCGGAGGTGATGCTGGTCTCCACAGAAAAAGCATTTCTGTTTCTGAACAGCGACAGAAGTAGACTCATCTTTTGTGAATGCATCATGAGTCGTAGGTACAGTCCCTTGATCAAATAAAGTTCTGCCTTGCTGAGGATGATTAACAGTCACTGTGACGGGCTACGAACAGATGGAGGTTTGTTGCTGTGCACGTTCGAGAGAATAAGCCTGTTCATGTGCGACCTAGAGTGAGAAGTCGTCTTTTTCTAAAGTTTCTGGCGCATGCCCTGTGACTTTAGACGGATCCCTGTGACTTTAGAATAAATGCGACTTTAGACGGATCCCTGAGATTTTAGAATAAATGCGTCCCTGATTAGTTATTCGCGGTACTGTTCGGCACTCACCGCGTTGGAACGTACAATCTTTCGAAAGTAAGTTTAAGGCTTGAAGGAATTGTTCAAGGCTTTCTGCAACACGTCGTTTTTCAGCCGCATGAATATGTCTTGCAAAAACGTCGTTTTTTCCTTTTACGTACACACGCTTTAGTGTAACTAAGGCCTCGTCGTACGTCTCACAGTCTTCAACATAAGAAAAAAACGCAGGAGAAAAAACATTAACGAGAAGTCCTTTTTTGTTCACCTCATCATCAGGATCATCGCAGCTTAGCCTGCCTCTGCGGTTTGCAGGAATGTTTCGAAAGTGGCGAGCCAGTACTTGAACGCTGTAGCAGCCTCCGGATCATCCAGTGATGTTTTAAGGTCTTTCGTCTTTAGAAAACGATCATTACGAATAATGAATTTAATTGCACTGCCCCGTAGCAGAAAAGATATTCTTTCAGAACTCAGGCTTTTAATTCACTACAATTTTAAGCAAACACAAAAACCCCGCAAGCTGAAGGCAAAAGAAACAAAACGATTCATGGACGCACTTTTGTTGTAAAATGTGGGAGGACAGCTTGGTGTGAAACCAATATAGTCATCGGGTCGATGCAGAAGTGACGTTTTATATGCAAAGATTCCCAATCTTATTTGAAGAGACGTTTTGAGAGCAACACTAACCACGCTTTGCTTTATCCTTGCGGATGATTTACATGATGTTAATATACTTAAATTTGTTGCTGGACATGGTGCTGTAGTTCAGCCTGCTTCCATTAATATTGTATTTGGATACAAACAAGCACAGCAATATAGTAGAAATCATCAATTGGGTTTCATCACAGCTGTCAGTTGGAGTGCACAAAATGCTGAATCGCATTGGTCGCACGTGAATATCACTCTTACGCTAGAAAACTTCAACTTTCATGCAGTTTATAAGTGTGGGTTACAGCGCGATTTGATGTCTTGTTCAAGTCGCTTAACGTTACAAAGACGATAAGTATTTTTCTTGCACATTTCCGTTTTTTGAAAAAGCTACAAATCTTTTTAATGTTACTGGGCATCATGCATGCAGCGTCAACCCTGCCAAAATCTCCACTGATATCCTCTTACCAGCACCAAAAACATTTGGCCGAAAATTAGCGTAGCCTACTTCACAAAAATTTTTCAATCTATAGTTACTGGTGGTTGGTGGAGGATGCATCCTTTCAATCTTCCCTTATTGGCTCTTGCATACATACTCACGCAGATTTGTAAAAGGGCCTCATTTTGAAGCCTGAACCTGGACGGCGCCCGAAACCACAAGCCCGAACCCGGATCGAGCACGACATTTATTTTTGAAGCTCGATTTATGCCCGAAAGCCATATGTGCCGAGAGAGTTAAGATATGCTCAATTGTGAAGTAACAAAAAACGTTGTGTTCGGGTATAGCTGCAGGTACACGGTTTATTACACCCAAAATAACAACCACCTTGAACAAAACATTGGCATAATCTGGCACAAACGTAGGATGTTTGTAAGCGATAATACTACGGAATATAATGTTTCTCAAAAAAAAAGAAACTATCACGAAACTATCCACGATGGCCCTACAGGCATGACAAGCCCGCTTGTAGGCTTCTTAAAACAAGCCAAGAATCGCGTGAGTGATTGATCTCTTTGAAACAAAGCCATCGCGTGGTAATTTCCTCATCGCTGTCGCATTCTCAAAAAGAGTGTGAGACTAAGCCGAGCAGAGAAGAAAATAACGCAGCTGTGTTTGCAAACAGAATGGCTGAAAAAAAAATCAGAATCACTTCTCTAACAGAAGTTACCGCGGTGAGCACAACAAACCTACGTCACAAAAGAAAAATGTCGTTACCTGCACTCCAAATGCTATAAAGAAGTTTTGTATGCAGGCCCGAAATATTTTGACAAACTTAAGCCCTAGCCCGGCCCGGTAATCCCGGCCTGACTTTCAACTCTCCACCATGTCAGAAGCTTCATTTTAAGAGTTCTACTGCACTTGCATAACAACAGGAAAATATAATTGAGATTAAATCAAAATCCACAACGGTGAATTGGTAAAAAGCACCAAGTTTCATCTTTAACACGAAAAGAATGTCCAACAAAATTAGGTGTGACGTATCTGTAAAGCAAATGTTTCGCACTTGGATGAAAACGTTGCCGCATTGTGGGTTTGCTTAAACTCAAGCAAATGAGATGACTTACGAACCAATGCATTCGGCACAAGCACATTGTGTAAGAGTGACGGAAAAAAATATATTTTTTATTTGTTAGTCATCTTTGTCGCGACATTACCAGAAGTGAGTATAAATGTATATTTTATGCTTATTTCCGAGTCAAGTCCCTACGTTTTGAGCTAGGGGAAGGTGGGGCACAGTAGGACTAGGGGCACAGTCGTCTTTTTTGATTTATTCAAAAAGTTGAAAACGTTGAACTTTAAAGTTTCCATGGTGATCTAGTCTCATACCAGCCGTAGTACTAAAGTGAATTTTTCCTTGATAGGAAGCCGTTGTTACGAGTTACAGGGCAAGCTGTGTTTTTGCAACCCAAAAGTAATTTATAAAATCGTATTCATATTTGGGTTTTGCCCACGTTAATCAACATCTTTTGTTCTGAGTTTTTGTGTCGTTGTAGTCAGGGCAGTGCTACATCATTCGATAATGCCAGATATTAAATTCTTTTTAAGTTGAGTTGGTACTTCTTCATTTTGTTTTTTATATATGCATGGGGCACATCTGACAAAAAAAATGGGGCACACTCAACACATTGCCACTAGGTCATTCTTAACAAGGGAAAGCTTGAGAGGTTATATTGCAATGCAGTACCGAATAATTCTAATCTATGAGCATTTTTAGGTTTATTATGTGCTTAGAGGCACATTATATTTGTGTGGTAAGGCATGAATTTCAGCATACTGCATTGGTTTCATTTAATGTTTGGTAATCATACAAATTTGTTTTGCCATGCAGTGATAGTGGGTTATTAGAATGTGAAAAAAGTGGAGAGACAGTCAGCAAGTGCCTATATTACATGGGATATCACCAGGGTTGATTGATTTAAATCATTTGATTTAAATCAGTGATTTCATTTCATACACCGGCACTGGTGTTATGAACTTATATATTGCAACAAGGGATATTGCATATGTGCAAAAAGTTTGAATGAAAGTTCAGCTATTTCTAGTCAGGGTTGATTGATTTAAATTATTTCATTTAAATCAGTGATAAAATAATAAAAATCAAGTAAAAAATCATATGCAGTTTTGAAGCTTGCTGTGATTTGTATGTCACATTCAATTGGTATTCTAATCTGTTTCACTTATTTTTAAAGAAGGCAGAGACTTCTTGTTACCACACCAGTTATAAAAGCAATTAAAGTTTTATCAATCATGGCAACTGTGAGGTCACATATTCTATGTTAACTAAGTGCAAACTGATATGTGGACTGAAATCACTAACATTTGGAGACGCAGAAGTCAGAACTGTTCAGAATGCCACAAGTTTGAAAGTGTAGGCTGGCATAAAGCAAGCCTGTAGCCAGGTTTTGAGGTTTGAAGGGCAAACTAAACTGTTAGGGAGGCAGCATTTTTGCTTTTATTACGGTATATGATTAAAACAAACTTTTCTAGGCACAACAAAATTTGGGAGGCACAAAAAAATTAGGGACATCGCCCTTGAATGTCCCCACGGCTATGGGCCTGGAATAAAGTAAAGTTGAATCTAAACTCCAGCAAATATGTAGGTCACGGACTGTAGAAATAGTAGTTTCAGTACCTAGTTTTGATTCAGATTCATAATACCACACATATTATAGGTTTTTACCATTTTATGCATGAACGTTATAGTTTTGCAGAAGCTGAACTAGAGATCAATTTTAACAATAGACTTCACACCAAAAGACTGGCAAGCTTGTGTTTTTCTAGAAGCTTCTTAACATGCCATAGGTGTTAACAAAGTTAATAAACAGATGGTTTGAGTGTTGTCATTCCAATAAATATTTATTTTATACACTGGTACTGGTGTTATGAACTGATTTGCTTTAAGCGTGATGTTTAAGTTCAAAATAAGTTTGAATGAAAGTTCAGATGAATTCTAGTTGCTGTACTAGAAGAAACAAAGGCCAACAAAATATTGTATTAAAACAAACTCTAATTAAAATTTGCAAGTGTTTGCTGGCCACCCTCTGCACAAAAACATCATAAAAATAAAAAAAATCATAAAAATCAATAAATCTGATTTAAATAAAAAAAATCCGATTTGAATAAAAAAAAAACGTTTTTCCGATTTTTTGAAAAAATCATGATTTTTATCAACCCTGGATATCACCTGAACAATATGCAATGCATGCAACCCAACATTTTTATTTACCGGTCAGGTGTTCCCCATGCTCATGTCACACTCGACAGAAAAAGTAACCTTTTCAAATTGATTGTAAAATTTTTTCTGAAAGGCCTTGGTTTCATCTTTTGGCATGATATTGTGTATTGTGTATATAGAGTTGCTTTAATATGTGACAAAATTTGATCTTGTTTGGACTTGAAATAAAGTAGCGGTGGTTGAAAATGCAAAAAAGTGTCGTCTGTACCCCACTTTCCCCTATAGGTCAATATGCAGCTGGGTAAACAGTGTAGGCTACTTCTCCAACGTTTGGATTGAAATCCTGTTCACTAATAGTTGAAGACAGTTTTTTGCAAAACTGCCCATCCCAAGACTAAGTCTAGTCATGCTTTTTCGTCTTGGGCAAAAGCTTCGCAGAGATTTTCCTGAAAATCTAACTTTCCAACATATACACTAGCATCATTCAATTATACGCTGTCTGTTTCTGAATACGTGACGACCAACGTTAAAGCAAAGCCCATTAAATTTCTGCACGAAACAAATAATGGCTGTACTGTGGTCTCTCGTATGTGCAGCTGTAATACTCTTATTGTTACAAGAAAATAACCTTTCTGACAGTATACCACACAGGGTAAAATGTTGCACAAAAGCAGTTAACCATCTTTCACGGTCACTAGAAACTTGAGAAATACTAAAAATTATTTTATCGAAACTAAAATGTATAAACTGTTTGTTTCAACATGAATTTCGCTCATAAACTGGGGCTTATAAAGCTTATGACCTTATAAACTGTTTTGTTTCAACATAAACACCAAGCTCTGTGTCAACATGAACTTGGCTATGTGTAGGCCTAACCTACCGTCTAACATGAAACGCTCTTCAAACAAAACGTGATAAACATCACTTTTATTTTTGAAACCTCTCCAAATACAAAATTTATATAGAAAGAAGTGAGGGGGACATGGCATATTATACCCTCCCCCCCGCCTGAAAAAGTGAAAAAGTTTATTAGTGCACAAACCTTCAAGGAAGGTATGGTTTTTCATTTTGAAAAACGGGTGAAATTCACATAGGGTTAGTATTCGTAGGACATAACCATAGCCAGGGCCGGATTTACCTATAGGCTATATAGGCTACATCCTAGGACCTCAAGATCGAAGGGGGCCTCCAACAAACTGTGTTGCACCATAGAGTCAATGGCCGGTATATGATCATTTAGATGAAACTTCGTCTGATTTACTTAGCAATTTGTGTCCTAATTATTATTCACGAAATTTAGTTTTATTCAATTTTCGTGGTGATAACGCCAGAGGCTTCCAACGAGTTTTCATGAATCTCAATATGACGGTTGGTCAAGCAGCATGCCAGCTGTAGTGCCAATATACTCAAAGCACGCCGGCTGCGTCCTGCGTTTGCTGAATCGTACTGATTATTACGTGTGACTCTATCAAAAGAACTTGTGGCTGTTCATGTTTGAAATGCACCTGATCAGTGGCATAACTGAGGGGGTGGCAGGGGTGAGAACCGCCCCCCAAGCAACTAGATGTAAAAACCGGGCCCCTATCTAGCTTGTATTTTGGTACTATTCTTTTGGTTTCAGTAGATTGTTTTTTTGCGTGTTTAGGAGTGTTTTCCGGTGATTTCGTTTTTTTTAATTGCCGTTCAATACCGGATTTGCTATTGTTTCTCACCTATTTTCTGAGTGTTGGGCAGTGGGCTCCTTTCAGCTACGTTTCTCTCTGGCTCAAACCTCTAGTTACATCACTGCACCTGATCAAAGCTTAAGATTGTACTCCAGATAAGAGCTATGTGTAGAGCTACCAGCAGTATCCTACAATAAAAGCATTCTTTTTACAGGTGATTGATCTATACAGTAGTTTTGACAGCGTTTGTATCGGGTAAAGCTCGAGTGGTATTTTTGGATGCGATTTTTTCCATCTGAATTTTCTTCAGTGAAGTCATTCAGAAATCAGATTGCTATTGAGTACTTGCGGAAGTTTGTATTGCTCCCATGCTAAGCAAATAAGAGAAGATCTTGATGAACTTCAATAGCAAGAAAAAGCCATTTTGCCAACTGGCAGCCGCAGAACTCTTCCCCAACGAGACGGAAACAGCAAAAAAATGACAAAAGCGCGTTTGATCGGATGCCTTAGATTAGTGGTTCTCAGTTTATCCAACCACGCGGAGCCTTATTTCTTAGCTTGATGGTCACCAACTGCTCAGGTGAAAGGTCCTTTTCAAGATTCAGAAGAAATAAAAACGAATTAAAGGTTCGCAATCTTTCGGGAGAAGTTGTCCACACTAAGCATTCGGTACATTAAAAATGACAAACTTCAGCAAAGAAATTGTGATGAATTCTTAGATAATTTTGTTATGAGGAAGGCAGGAAAAAAAACATTTTAACTGTTTGCTGTGTTATGTTCAGCCTTACTTGATTCGATGATTGCAGCTTTTTGTTTCTTTAGACGTATTTCAAAAATGACAGCACAAGCGAAATTTCAACCAGTCCACTCGCCACAGTGGACATTGGTGAGCTCTGTCCTTCTAAATTTAATATGAAACACTGTAAACCAGTAAAGATCTTATCAAATTTTCAGAATGTCAAGTCCCCTTGCGCAAATTTGAATCCCATATTCAAGACTTTCTGGCGACGGTTCTCGTTTTTAAACCTCACATCGTTTCAAGCGACACTTTAGTTGCTTTCGATTCTTGCCAGTCTGAATAAGCAAGAAGCACACGAATCGCGAAGCTAACAGTTAGGACCATTTGGGTGCATTTCACGTGATGTGTTTTGTTCGTGTGTGTGAGATTTTTACAGCCCTGGTAAGCGAGTTGAAACGTGGTCCTCACGTTGTGCTTTGAAGTCTTCATACCGCCACACATACTATATAGGTGCAGCGTGTTTGTTTTTTTGAACACAGATAAGAAAAAACAGATGTGATACTTATAAAAAGCGCAGGCCGTGTGTTTTGTCAAATATGTCAATTGTGACGATTCCGGTTGGTTTGCCTGTGTAAGTTAATAATCCTGTTCCCGCCAGCCAAGTAGGATTTCAACAATTCCGTGCAATTGAATGTTTTTTGCGTCGGAGGCAGCAACAAGCGCAGTGATCGTAGGCACTTCAGAAATGATTTAGAATTTTTTGCTGACCGTACTTTCAGAGCGTCGTTTTCGACATTTCGCAAATTGATTGACGTTTTCAATTTTTTTCCTCGCAACAATGGGAAAGGAAGCCTCACAAGCGGTATAGCCTAGGGCCTCGCATCAGTTAAATCTGGACCTGCCCACAGCGTTAACATTCCAGTGTAACTTTTCAAGCAATGAATATTGCACGAATGATTTTTTTTGTTTCCCATTGTTGCATGTGTATGCATGAAATTTGCCAACGTTGAAGCGGTTGGTAGGCTACAAATTCGAAACAAAAACATCTCATGAAAAGGCAGCTCCATTGACAACATTGTTAGGTTTGATTTGCGCAAGGAACAAAACTTGCAGTAATTACAGCATCAACCAATGTAGTGATGGGTTTATATTTTTTCAAGCAATGAACATTGTATTAATGTTTGCAATTTTTAACTTGTGGCTTGTTTGCACATGAAAGTTGGCAGTGTTGAAGTGGTTGGTAGGCTACAAATTCGAAAGAAAAACTTCTTGCGAAAAGTCAGCTCCATTGAGAACGTTGGTAGGTTTGATTTTCGAGAGAAACAAAAATCGCAGTAGATACAGGATCAATCAAGGCATTGATGGGTTGAAAACTTTCCAAGCAATGAACCATGCGCCGCTTTTCTTTTAGGTTTTCAACATGTTGCTTGTTTGCACATGAAATGTGGCAAAATCGAAGCAGTTGTTAGAATAGAAATCGAAAAAAGTTCACAAAAACGCAGCTTCATTGAGACCGTTGATAGGTTTGGTTCTTGTATGCATCATGAATCGCAATGAATACAGGGTAATTGGAAAGAATATTATATTTAAAACTTTCATGAACCTTTTGTGCTGGTATAGGCAAATCGACAAGCTGACGTTTGATCTGGGACAAGTGCTAGACAGACTCTTGAGTTCACATGCGCCTGAAAAGACGGTAGTGCGAATGTTTGCTCTTTGGCGAGTTTTCAAAGGTGAACTGTGAACGTGAGAAAATGTGGAGGGCAACTGCCGAAAAACATACTGGTAGGGATTGTTTGGCAAGCCAATTCACCAACCGGTAGGGAAGGTGTGAAGCAATATCGCTGTGCAGCTTCTACGTTGATTTCGTATCCGCGACTATGACACTTTGCAATCGGTCGCCGGTCCTGATCGCGATTGACATAGTGGTTTCCTAATAGCATCTGGAAACTGCCTCAAACCACGTCAATTAGCTAACACACCCATTGCTTCAGGCACATTAGCCCCAGTCACAAGCTTACCGCACCTTTCAGCTATAGGTGCAAAGTGAACTTTACACAAGTGCGAGTAAGTGTTTCACACTCGTTTCGAAAGTGTTCGGTTTTACCGGTATGACACCTGTGACTAAGACTTCCGCAAGATTTATTCACTCACCTCTCGAACATAAGTGTTTTCGTAACACTGTCGACATTACGGCCTCGTTGGGAGAACTACCTCTAAACACCAAGACGCCCTGTGATTTAAAGAATGTGCGTTAATTCGTTATTATAAATGCTTGCGATAGAAACACAATGCAAAAATGTACAATTGGAAAAGATGCGGCGAACAAAATTATGGTGCTGTGGCGAATACTGCAGGCACAATATTCAGGTACTCCTCACATCGAAACACAATTCCTTCAGAAGCCAAACTCCTCTCAGTTCAGCCACAATCACCACTTCAACTTCTTTTGCGTTCTCTCTCATGATCGCCTGTTATCCAGGGGCGTAACGAGATCAGATGGCGCCCGGGACAAGAAGCAAGATTTGCGCCTCCATGTTCGAACCTGAGGTCTTTCAGAAGCAAATGTACTGTATTGAAGAAAGTGCTTGGGGCATTTTTGGGATTTTTCGGTGCCCCCTCCAGTGATTCGGCGCTCGGGAAATTGTGCCCCGGTTGCCTCCTCGTTACGCCCCTGCTGTTGTCTTTGACAATTTGGAATCGTGAAGCAGTCTGCGATGCGACAAATGTTTGTTTCAGCCTTTTACGTTACCGCCGGTCTTCACTTTGGATTCTCTGGTCATATGGTTGCTTCGTAATTATCTGAAGCACAACTGTTTTAAAGCAAACTATCTTGCGCCTTTGGTGGGAAGCTAACTTTGAGCAACATGGACAAGCAAATGTTTCCACGAAATTTTTGTTGTTCGACCCTGCAGAGCGCTTTGAATTTCCGACGTTCCAACGATCACGGTATGCGACGACACTTTTCTTGACCTTTGGGCCAGTGACACCCCATCGCAGGGAGAAAGGTTTTATCAATTACTGAATTGGCGTATGTAGTCTTCACTGCAGTAAGATTCGCCAAGGAAATAAATATCGTCCGCGGTCTTGCTTGTCGATCTAATTAGGAGGGCTTTTAAACCCACTTTCCTCTAAGGAAACTAACATTTTCAACACAGCTATCATCCCTTCTAATGGGTCAACACTGGCGACATGTCCGATTCCTTGTGTAGAAATAGGGAATTCTTCCAAAACCGGAAGTTATGTAAAATTGTCGGAGTCATACGGTTTCACCTCTGGTGTTTTCATCAATATGGTGCTCGCAGCATTGGGCAACCACATGAACTTTTCGAACAGTGTTTGCCACGATAGATAACCTTCATTAGGATTTTAGTCGTAAAACGTTCATTGCTATTACGACCAAGGGGGTTTGCAGTTTTGCAAGACAAACAACAGCTTCTTATCTTCAATTTGTGTCTTTTTAGCTGTGCGGTCTGTACATTGACGTGCAATAGATTTGATTGGAGTTCCGTCGAATTCATTTTTAAAAGGTCTGGGTAATATCGTTCTCGCAACAAGCAAGCACAAAGCTCAGTATAGTTTACTTCACGTGACACCGGAAACAATTTTAGATATCTATCGCAACAATCGAGCCGCTTTTGAATACCGGGACAATTTCCAGTATAGTAAAGGTCTGAACATTTGCAGTTTGACCGCGAGCATTCGGTGGAGTTTGTCGAAGGTAAAGTCTCCATTAGCTTGGTCGACTTGCTCATATTGAAACACAATAGCTTGAAGACCGAAACTTAAATCATCCCAACTTGATGTGTGCGGTGCAGAAGTTAGCAAACTTGCTATAATAGATCTGTCCCTTTTGCTTGTTCATAGTGTTCTAGTATTACTGGCAGATTGTCCCTCATACAGCTTAGCCTCAGCTTCAGCAAGTTGCAATTCTTTTTGCTTTCCCCACAGACCCTTTTGTCTTCCATTTCAATTATATGAACTCTTCCTCGTACCGTCGAGGTTTCTCAGTAAACTCGGCAGCTTTTTGCTCAGCCTTGCATACGTTTTCCTCAGCTTCTTCTGCTTTCATTGCACCTTGTCGAGATTCAGAGGAGAGACCTTCTGGCTCTTTGCAACTTGGTTTCTTCTAGCTTGATTCTATTAGATTCTGTTTTCGCTTTTGCTATCAGTTTACAGCTGGGCTTTCTCTGCTCGTCTTCAAGCCTTTTTACGGGATTTTTCGGAATCTGCATCACTTTCGATTCTTCTGGTTTCGCAACTAGACGAGTAAGTTTTAATTTGACCTTGCTTCTAAAGAATCTCTCATCGCACCGAGCTAAAAACAGAACGCAACTCTGTTGATGGAAAAGACTGCGTCGTACTGCCGCCTTTTGACGATCATTAAAATGCACTTGGTATATCTTGCGTTGCTTCTTTCAAACAATGCTGAGCGCGCTCATCACTCTTGGTGGTTTCACTGATATAATTGATCTTCGATGGGGCACCCGAAATGATGTCTTCAGCCAATAGGTTTTCCAAAAACTCCAAAAGAGTTATGCAATGCGTTTTACGAAGAATATATGTTAATTCCATTCGTGAACATTACGAAGATCAAGTATCAATGTATGAACATGTGAATAGCTTTCTTGAAAATTTTTATAAGCACTCGCGCAAGAAATTTCCAAACCCACTTCGAGCTGGACATTGCTCATCATGTGGCTTGAATAATAACGAACAGAACAACTATGCACGTGTAAAACTTGTAAGGAAATTTTTAGCGGTGCCGGTAATCTAAATCACTGCCATAAGACTGCTGAGGCTCTGGTGATCACCAGACTGTACCCAACTTCTTTTTTTGTCCGTAGGACCGAGTCAACAGTTGTATTGACATGCACACTGCACTAACAGTTTTACACCATGCCTTTTCCGGTTCTAAACCATTGCAAAAGAACGGGCGATTCACGCAACAAACACATTTAAGTATAAAGGCAAACTGTGCCACTCGTGGAATGCATCAGCCAATTGCAATGATCAACCAACCTTAACGAACGCTGGGAGAACTCACAACGCACAAAGAAAGCATGGAATATTTCCATGTAACATTACATTGAACGTCTTACAAATTGTGTCATCCGTAAATTATTTCACAAAACCAACATGCTCGTTGATGTTTCTGGCAGGTTATAAGAGTAACATTTCTGGACATGTCTCTGGAATCAACTTCGGCAAACGTGTGTCACGATTACGTGGAACTGTTCGATGGTGAAACTCAGGTTAGCTTTGTATCCACATTACATGCAGCTGTTTTCATGGCTTGTGAAAATTTCTTTTTGAAATAACACAGCTGGTAAAAATGTATCGATGCCGCTATACAACAACCGCGCTGATTTATGAAAATTGTTTTAATAGTCAATGGGACAGTTTTGTGGGACTACCGTGCCTGGTGTTGTTGAGACAACCACGTCAGAGCTCAAGATAGTGTTTACATCAGATTCCAGTGTTTCTCAAAGTGGCTTCAGGTTGACACATCAAACAGTTGGTGAGTTTGAATTCTATTCAATGATTGCAAGACGAATTGCTTCATGCCTTGTGCTTTATCTAACCTTGGTGAGTTACCGAAACATGTAGCTTCAGTGGATGGTTTCATGACGAAAGTTTGTCTGACATAATTGGTACAAACTGAAGTCTCACCTGGGCGATACCAAATAAAACAACTGCTCTAAAAATGTTTTAAAAGTGGTAACGTTTGGTATAAAGAAATACCTTCATGATTTCCGCTTATAGGGCTGTTGCTGCAAAAACTTATTTTAGTTGACACTAATTTCTTTTGGATCGTGTGCTATAGCGTAGGGGCAACCAATTAGCGGCCCGCGGGCAACCTGTGACCCTCTACATCGTTTTCAGTGGCTCGTGGAGGCATGCAGGAACATTTTTTATATGTGGAAGTTCCTTCAACTTAGGCTCAGATAACTTCAAACGAGACTTGCTTGCATTTCTATTCACATGCTTCAATTTTCATTAGAAGTTACTTTTCTCCCATAAACGCGACCTTCTCTTGCCAAATTATTTCCCGCCGCCAGGTGCGGCGCAAGCCATTCCAGCGCCCTAGGCAAGATCCATTTTCAACGCCCCCTCATAGTTTATGACGGCATGCGATCAACCGTGGGAGGACCTTTTTGGAAAATTGCCTACCGACTCTACATGGTAAACGTACACAGATTTTCTATTTGCACATCTTAAAATTACATGACGTCATAAACTATATCAGATTCTATTTGCGCATCTTAAAATTACTGGTTGGACCTAGGCAAGGTCCATTCCAGCCCCACGCCCCGCATAAAGACCTTTCAAAGAACGATTTTTTCATCAAACTAATTTATCAGACTTTATTATTCTGAGTTTATTTGAATACAAAATTAATCAAAATATTTTCTGCATATGTATCAGCAGTTACGGCATTCGCATAAACAAAAATTTTGTCATAGGCCTAGGAAAAGCATTTCACAGTCTGATGTCGTAACAATCGACGACCTTCCGCATGCGCAACAAACCTCTGACGTTCGCGAATGTCACCATGTTGGTTATGGTCCGTGCCAGCTGGTATATGTTTGTTACACACATTACGGTGCGGTGCGTCCTAGAATTGAAATCTGACTGGTTAACTACGCCAGGGTCCGCAATATGTGGATTGCGACCCCAAATTTGTGTCGCGAGACCTTCCACTCTGGGCAGTGGCGTAGCCAAATCACAATTTTGGGAGTCAAAAAAGTTTTGAGGGGGCCATAATTTTTTATTTTAGGCGAGCAACAGTATTTTGTTTGGAACACCGCCTGGCGCCTATCAAAGCACAAAATGATTAGATATGTTAAACCAGTGGTTCTCAACCTTCCATGTTTTGTGGCCCCCTTCCAAAGACTGTCAACACTTGTGGCCCCCTGCTTATCAATAGGGTTTTGCAATATCAAGGTAGAGCTATTGTGTAAAGGCTTCTGCTCGTGACCCCGGAAAACCGCTGCGTGGACCCAAAGGGGGGCCGTGACCCCAGATGATAAACCCTGTGCTAAACATTTGAGCGGACCATGGCTGCCCGGGACTCCTGGCTCCGTCTGTGACTATGGGTAGCGAAATAATTTAAATTTACATTTCAAATTTGCTATTTTCTTTGGACCGAATAAATGTAATCATTTTCTGTTTCCTGTGCTAAGTTTCATAACATTTTGTGCAAGAAAATTGCTGCTGTCACTAATGGCCCTAAAATTGCATTTTGTATAAATTTATATGCTCACGAGATTTTTGGGTTGCGAGAATTTAGAACTAATTTTTAGGGTCGCGACAAAAAGCATTTGCAGACCCCTTAGTTAGGCTACTAACTGCTGGCGTTACGGTGGTGTTTTCTCATCTTACTACACAGGATGGCTGAAAAATGATTTAACTACTGCTTCGACATAAACTTACTCCGGTGAAAACGGAGCAGCTAGGAAAAATCAAGAAATGTAAAGAACGGAGATGGTAATCTTAAAAGTTTTCACTGAGCTTGAAAATATGGCCTGCAGGGCATGCTTTGCTGGCCCTGACAACACGCCATCGACGGATTTGCGAGCACTTTAGGCAAGATCTATTGCAGCGACCATCCCTCGTATACAAATATCTCCAATCTGCACAGACCCGTAGCCAAGTTGTCATGCTTTGGTGGCAAAATGCATTTTTAGGGGGCATGATTTTCCTGTTCACTCTATGTTTAAAGCAAAGTTTTCCGTCCACAACAGAATTTGCGGGGCACAAAAAGAATTGGGGTCACTTCTCCCGAATGCCCGCCGTGGCTACATTAGAAAAATTTGTTACATGAAGGAAATTTGTACCAAAATTCCACATAACGCACCTAGTATATGTGAAATTTAAATTCATGGGAAAAATATTAACCCTTCTTGAAGCAAGCCTGAAATAGTGCCGTATCTCTCTTTTCTCATAAACTGTATGGACGTGAGCTTCATTCACTTTTATCACGTTCATTATCTTTTCTTGGTGTACGTTCGTCACTTTCTGAATCACGTAGTTATATTTTTTGTTCGTTTTCGCCCCCCCCCCCCCCCCCCTTGGACCCACCGCCCTGGGCATCCGCCCAGTTCACCCAATGGTAGCGCTGGCACTGCCCAGCCATGCTTTAACCAATATACACTTAAAAATCACCAAAAATTCGCCGACACGTTTTGAATTCTATTTGATGAGACTGCTAGGAAAAGTTTGCGAAAAGTCGGCTTTTTATTATGATTTGCGCTTGAAATGCAGAGGAGTTTTAAGCATTTGTTCCTTGCAGTTTTTTTAAGGTTTCGTGGCTTTCATATTTGCGCGAAGTATGCAATCTGTTTGCTGCGAATGTGAAAGAAACTAAAATAGAAATTTAGGAGTGCGGACAGGAGGATCATAAAGCAAGGAGAAATAGTTGTACGTCAATATTTGCGTTCTTTTAATAAAGTTCTTATGAATTAGCCACGAATGTACGACACAGTGCTTGACATGCTGTCTTGTTTCCATTTATTCATTTATTACAGGCGCAAAACAATAAATGATTTTAGTCTTGTTGTTGTGCCTTTGTTGCAACGATTTTGTGTCGAACCGCACTTTTTCATGGCAACGATAATTATATTGTTTTCATCAAACAGTTTTGATCTTCTATAACAGTGAGGCAAGGTTGTTTGTGCCAATGCAAACCATCGCGTAAAATTGATTAGCAGAAACAATTGAACATTGCAAAGGTGAAACGTCAAACAACTTTTAACTGTAGCTCTGCGCATTTCTGGAGTGGATTTCATAAACTGCTAAAACCTTATTTATACTTGGGATCTTTATGTATGTTTCTCGTTCCCAAGCGTTCCACCAGATTAATGATTTCAATATTAAGAAAATTTGGCAAAACTTTCTGCTTGTGTTATTACATGTTTTACTTTTTCGTTAATGTTTCTTCAGGAATGAAACTATGGACCGACTTCACATCCGCAAGCATGCATATAAACCGATTTCGTTTTTGCATTACCTTTTATTAGATTCAAAGTCCACCGGGTCAGCACACATTACATCTTCGTCACTTGCACTGATATTTGGGATAATGTTTGTGACTTACAGCTTGAGAGAATGAAGAAATCACCATATGCATGTTGGATGCAGTGTGTGCATTGTCTTCGAAATGGATTTTTTCTGTCATTACAAAGGTGCTTCCAATGTAACTTCAAGCACTGCTTCAATATTAGTAGAGGATTCTAATTTCGAGGACGATCACGATTGCCCTGCATGAATAATTTTGAAATTTCAGTGGAATGCGTTTGCTTTACGAGTCATGAGCATTTATTAATATCTTCTGTGTTAATGCAAACCAACGATTTTGATGTAGATCGTTGCAAATAATAACTTCCACGTTCGCATTTGGTACGTTGCTCTGTTTTTGTGAAGCAGGAGGTCTGAAGAAAAATCTTTCCGGAACTGATCAGTGCAGAAATCATGAAATTTGATATATATTGAAAGGAAACAGCGTTTCAGGAAAACGAGTGTGAAAAAGGGCACTTTTCACAATCCTATATATATTTGAGCGTACATTTACGATAGGCTAAATGTACGCATTGCCTGCTTCAACGTGGTGAAAACAAACGAATCACCTCGCGATCTTGCCAAAGACGCTATAACAATGATCGTGATATAGTTTGTGCTACACTTTCTACGGTACAGTCAACCTAAAATCAATGCACGAAACCGAATACACGCCTCTGCGATTAACAAATGTAGGTCAAAATCAAAGTTTATAGTTGTTTCCATGTTCAAACGTTCTTATACATAGCAAGCTGAGTTGAAAACAACAAAGAGTTCATATGAATATCTTAAAAGCCTATGATATTTCCATAAACAATTGACACCTTATGCGTAATTTTTTGCCGAATCTCTACTATGTGCAATTTAGAGCAATCTCATCTACAATATTCGTGCAACAGCGATTCTGGAGTTGTACGTTAACCGTGAAGTCAGTGTATAATATAATGCCATAACAAAGTAATTGAAACGTTTGTTACCGTACCGTACATTTAAGTGTTCATCATCAACATTACAGGAAAAATTTATCAGTGATGCAGTCAACACCATAATATCTGACAAAAATTTTCACAAAAGGTTGAGAACGACATTGGAGCATTTTTCCACTTGCAGATTTTTATTGAATTCGTCAAATATTCCATCGGCACTTACAACTTCCAATCTCAACAAATTTAATCCAGTTTTTTTTCTTACTTGAAAATAAAAACAATAGACAACAGCAGGCTGAACTGTTGCAATTTTGCGAAACCGTGTAGATACAAACCTGCAAAGTCTCGAGAGAAAAATTAGATTGCAATTTTGAAATATTTCCTAAATTCTTAAACACAAATTTCAAACATGTCGCTCAAATAAAACCAGGAAGTTTTCTATGACCTACAAATAATTACTTACAAAGTGTTACTAAATCTCTGGGAAAGACTAACATGTGTATAAGAATAAACTGTACATGCAGATCCTAAATTGATATTTTCGTTGCCCGACACTGGTTTGTTCCAAATAGACACCTACGTAAGATTGTCTGCGAAAATATTTCCCTGACATGGAAACCACATAGTTCTTTCACATCATTTTTTTCCTGAAAAGGAAAATTGCTAGATTATTATCCAGCAGGAACTGAAATAAACGATTAATTATTTTGATCGTTAATGCACCTACATTGACGTGGTTAGCTCTTTATTAGATCTTTATGTCCAATGTGGCTATAGGGCAGATGATAACCTGAAGACCACCCAATTCGAAATATTGCTGTATTGTTTCATTATCAAAAACAAAATTTTGATTTTACGACTTGAATTTCTTTTGAGAGCATGACGTCTAGAAAGAATTATTTCGAAATTTTCAATGCCAAGCCTACATGTCAGCAAAAATAAATAAATAAAATTTACTGCATTAAAATGGCTTCTAACCGGATTCCTGAAATGCAAATTTCATTGAAACCTTAATTTTATTTCAAATAAACACACAGACTGACAGTGTTTCTGCATGGAATGCTTTCGACATCAATCAAAGTATCATGCTATTGCTTCTGGATGACTACTGCCTAACAAACAACAATAGCATGAACTCCACTTCTCTAAAACGTGGAACAAACGTGATGTAATTTTCAAAAGTAAGAATGCGAAATGACGTTACAACAGGCTAGCCTTGAGTATTATAAAATGCGCAATATTCGTCTATTTTTGGGTACTGTGCAGTAAAATAAATATCGTGCGGAAAGCAACTCTACAGGGAAACTTCCGCAGAAAAAGCAGAAAGCACAACTGTACTTGTGCGACCTGTTCACATTGCAAAATTATGCTGTCTGACAAGGTTAGGTCAAAGGTTTTGTAATGCACGTTTTCAGGAAGCAGAATCCTTTCAATCATTCAAAGTTTATAGTAAATGACATAAATTTTCAGGATTTCGTTTCTAACTGTGTTTTCTAAACCTGATCACCATTCGTACTATTTTGTGTACATCCTCTATTCATGGATTGAAAATAGTTGTTTCTTTTTTATTTGAATAATAGCTGATGATGCCTACCTATGGTAGGCGAAATATATACTCCGTAAAACCTTAGTGTCTGGTTATTTGCTGAGAAAGGATTCCTTTCGATAGACAGAGTTTCTTTTCCTGTTATGATCAATCAAGGCCTTTATCCAGAGGTGTAGTGGCAATTTTGTAGGTGCTGGAGCTCTGTTGGGCATGAAAGGTTGGAATTTTATAGGTTCCAGATCTCTGCCGGGTATTTTCTCTTACATTTTTGTACAACGACCTATCATTCACTGGTAGAGATGGCGGAGTGGAGCTCCGGCAGCTCTACACCAATGCTTTCATCAACATTTCCTCGTCTTGGTCATCGTCATCATCGTAATCCTCCACGAAAGCGTTAGTGACACTTTAGTCTTGCACAAATTATCACATGCAGCCAAATTAAACGCATATATGCAACAGAGTTGGTGATCAATTTAGGAAATTTTCCCCAAATTTTTTATCTCGCAGTCCTCTTATTACAAGGATGGGTGTCCGCACGATGGTTAATCCGAAAACAACAAGATGCTTCTCAGCATTTGCAGAATTTCTCTGCAAGATCGGAGAATTCTTATCAGTGGCGTATCTATACAAAATGGTGGCCATAGGGCCTTTTAAATAATTAAAATATTGCACACAATATTTACGAAATGTAATTCACAAAGAAAATGAATCTTTATTTTGGTTTAAATTTTTCAGCAAATAAAAGTATAAATTGTCCATGAAGGCAATACAATTTTGCCATACCCGTAATATTTTATTATAAAGAATGTCAAAACATTCAAATAACAACTTTATCATAAGTTATGCAAAGTATTATCTAACCAAATTTCAAATCATTTAAAAAATGACACAACTTATTGCAATTTGAAACAACGTATTTTTAATATGAAACACATTTAACTTCTTGCGTTTGAAAGAAACAATTCCATTGAAACCACAATATATCCGTGCCTTTCTTGTTTAAATAACACAACATGGTTATTGAAACAACACTTCCCGTGCTTTTATCGAAGGAAATTTGTCTATGATTTCATCGAAGTTAGTTTTGTCTGTTTCATCCCTTTCTATACTCATCAAAGCTAAACCATACCATCTTTCCTGACTCCTTGAGGTTCGGAAGTATGTGAACATCAGTTTACTGAAAGACCGCTCGCAGCTTGCAACAGATACTGGTATCGTCAGTATTATTTGCAAACCAATTGAAAGATTGGAAAGACACTTTCATCACCATATTCAACTATGAATGCCAGGAGGTCTTCAAGTTGCGATGATTTTAAGTTGGTACCAACATCATACCAGCTTTCAGCAGTCTACCATCTCCTCGGACAATTGCTTGGTATCTACATCTGAATTGCGCGCAATTCGTAAGTTCTCATACATAGATTTTGTTTTTTTACACTAAGGACCGTACCAACATAGCCTTGGACATACAACAAAAGCCAAATTTTGAATGGATATCAAATAAATGGGAGAATCGATCTTCCATCTCTTTGTGGAAACGTTCTAGGGCTCCCATCATGACGTGTTTTATTTCATCTGTTGCTGACAGATCGGTACCTCGTGCATTTTCACTAGACATTCTTGTCCTTCGCCTCTGCCTTTTTTCTATTTCAACATCCGACTTTTCACAAAAGTTCTTGTCATCTTCCGGGCATTCTTCAACTACTTTTTGTCTTGCATCGTGGATGTGATTTCTCAGGCTAGGTTTACCAACATTTTTCTACCCCGCCGTTTACCGCCGTGTCGAAAATGACACCAAAGCATTCATAGCCGCGAAAAAGGGAAACAATGCCGAATTTACTAAATTGTACAAATATCTATCCATACTAGTTATGTTTTTATGTTATTAGAGTTGAAACAAAATACATTGCAATATTTGAAATGATCAAACATATATGATATGACTATCTCTGACAGCTGGTCAACTAGTTGAATATAACCAGCAAGATGCTGTGGGACAAAGGCAGCTAATTACATAATTGTAATGTAAATGGCTGATCATAGTGAAAAGAGTCTTGGCACAATGTAAATCACAGAGATAACATCAATTTAAAGCACATTCACTGAATTTTGGAAGCAAAACTGCAAACCTTTTTTCCTGTTTTCCAAACCTAAGTGCTTCAAATATGGGAGATTGAGCACCTTTTGCCAGTAGAACATGCGCCACAAGATGGTTTCTTGCAAGTGATGCACATACACCTGGTTGCAACTCTTTCCATGACATTTTCTATGTTTTCGAGATATCTACGTTGAAACAAGAGGGATTAGCTTCAACATATTTCAAGTGAAACGTTTTCATGCTCACAACGTGTGTCAGTCGAAGGACTTTCCGTTCATTCAATATTTTGCCAGTCGAGTTTTGAAACAACTTCTTTCACTTGATGCTGTATTTTTCGGGTTTCTTTAGCATAAATGAAGTGAAAGGACGGCGCGATTTTAGAAGCATCAACTGCTTGTCCACTGCCAACGAAAAATGTCACCTGTGTTTTAACTTCTACATGGATGCAAATGTCTGGAAAACAACACGTATTGCTGTGCGTCTGTCTGCTCCTGGCCCAGAAAACTCAAATGTTTCAGGATAGCTTTAGCTAACATGTAATATGTTTTCTGAGAATATGAGAATATCGTAACTATTATTGTATGGAAAATGACGTAGGTGAGTCATCTGACATACTGGATAGCAACAAACAGCTCTAGCTTACACATGCTCAAGTCTAAGTAAATATGTTTTTCTGTGTAAGCTTCTTCGTTGGTGTGTTTGTCATCTGAATGAAGAATTACTTCTGGCGTGAAGTGCTTCCATGCATTGTATGCACTGTAGTCGGCTACCTATATTTTTAGAGATTCGTGTGGGTGCAGTGATGATAGCAGTAAAACTGTTGTGTCCCGGGTTCTTCCTACCAACCACAAACAATAGAGCTTGCAGCCAAGACACCATGAGATATTCTTGTACATGCATCAACTTCTTCATTACTGATGTCCTCTTCGTCTGAACTGCTGCTCAACTGGTGCGGACTGACCAATAACAGGTACGGCTGCATCTTCACCAGATTCATGTTTCTGTTCCTCTACATATGATACATCATCATCCGGGGAGGAAGACGGACGCCTTCACGTGGCCCTCCCTGTTGCGTCATTTCTTTAAATGCTTAACAAATCTGTCACCATGAGCGCAACCACTGCTACTCTTGCTGGATGTGTTCAGCGTGTTATGGGTCAAACAACGCCCTTCTCAGGGCGCTGCAGCAGAAATGCTGCCGAAGATGACCCACGACCCAATATGCACCAGCTCAACCACGAGGGGCTCACTGACAACAAGATCTCCGTCATTGAGCAGCTAGCCTATAAGAACAAGGCTTTCATCATCGTCCTGCAGGAGACCCACTGCATAACTGCAGACAAGCTAGTGATTCCCAACTTCTCACTAGCTGGGTCAATCCTGAGCAGGAATCACGGCCTTGCCACGTTTGTCAACGAGCGGTTGGAATCGTCACTGGTCGATCAGTCTCCAGATCAATCAGAGACTGAGTGGTTGTGCGTAGACATCGCAGGTTACAAGATCGTCAACGTCTACATATTTCCACGCTCGCGACTCACTCCAACGACCATCCCGACGTTCCCACACCCCAGTCTGTATGTTGGCGACTTCAATTGCCCGCATGTCAACTGGGGTTGCAACACAACGTCCCTGGACGGTGAGAGCCTGGACTCCTGGGCAACATCCAAAAATCTTGGACTGTTGTACAACCCAAAGGAAACAGCCAGTTTCTTCTCTCGCCTTTGGAACGTCGGCACCAACCCAGACCTGGCCTTAGCGAGTTTCGGCCAGGACAGCCGACTGCCGGACAGGTGTATCCTAGGAATGTTCCCGCTGTCACAACATCGGCCCTCCCTCATAACCTCACCAAGATTCAAGTTT
>Ga0210059_1003083_pt1 | contig 26538 bp, 13 predicted proteins | sample Ectturendosymbi2_FD_188042 | JGI IMG/M metagenome (GOLD analysis project Ga0210059, IMG submission 188042) | Ecteinascidia turbinata endosymbiont from Florida, USA - Sample 2 (SPAdes) (version 2) | ecosystem: Host-associated > Tunicates > Ascidians > Unclassified | place: Key West, Florida... | reverse complement strand
TCACATTGTTTTTGGCATTCTGAGTCTTCAAAAAGCTTATTATTTTGTTGAGATTTGTTTTTTATTGCAATTATTTCATTGACAAGCTTCCATGTTTTTTTTATATCATGATGGCATTTTTGGAAAATTTGGTTACACGAGAGCCGAAACGTTACTAAAGTTCTAGTTAACCCGAGCTGTAGTTTTATCGTGCTAAGCGCGGCAAAACAGAAAAAGAACTTTTGTCACAACTGTCCGAGACTACGAAACAGACACAAGTTGTTGTTACATCCAGTTAAGAAGACACAAGACGGCGACGGGGAAATTAAATTGTTACTCAACTCAGCGTGAGAATAAGCAAGTCGCAAAAAAGGCGGGTGATGACCTGGTCGCGACTTCGCATGGGAGTTCGTCATAGCGTTGGCTACTTTAAAATATTGGTCACCGGATGAACAGCTGGAGCGGTTAAACAAGGTGAAGGAAGAGTCATCGCTGCGCGCCATAACAGTGTATATAACGGAGGTGGTGGCATAGCTTGATTGTGAGCAACTTGCTCATGCGAATGCAGTGTAGAGGTCGCTCTATGTAGTTGAGCTTGCTTTGTAACTTCTCTATTTGTGATGAAGAGAGAAATGTTGCCGCTTGGGATGTTCAGATTTTCTCTACGTTTTGTTTCTGTCTGTGATGAAGACAGATAAGTTGCTGCTTTGGATTTTTGTTTTTTTTTCTTAAGCTTTGTCAATTTGTACTTGATGCGCTTCCATTCACTCATGGTTTTGATGTTGTCGTACCGAGATTATTTTCATCAACTTTGCGAATAATTCCCGAGTACCCGCATTACTTGAATACGTTTCAGAAATCGTCTGTTGTTTGAAACTGCAACGTTGCGCAGACATCTGTCGCCGCTATTTTCCAAGTACCCAATCACAACAATGGAATGTCTAGCTAATAGGCAACTTTTAAAGTGTATGTTTTCTCCTTCCTACTGCTCTAATGCTCATGGCAGCATTGTCGTGATATAGTCTTGTAGCTTTGGTGTAACGTAGGCTACACTTCGGTTTGATAAAGTTCAGTGCAGGTAGGATTTTCACGAACTTTGGTTCTGCTTTCTTACGTTTAAATGTAAACACTGCAGTAAAACAAACGAGGTGATCATTCAGTCTAGAAGGTCAAGTTATGTCCAAAAACCTACCCAACCAGGTCTACGCAGATTGTGCAATACTGAGTTGAAGAGTGTAGCAGGTAACATGTGATTATTTTCATTACGGTCCAGCAGTTTTGATCTAATGCTTTTAAATTTTTCTCACTTATTTTTTCCAAACCTTTGTTTTTGTTGAAATTGAAGAATAGCTAATTTTAATTAATAGCAGAATAGGTTATTTTTATCCGATTGTGGACCATTTCAACCAAACGTTGACTAAACAATTTTTTCTGTAACACGAACCAAAAAACGTGAAAAAAGTCCAAATCGAGTGCAAAATATCTCATGATTTCCACTCACACATTCGCCATAGTAACAAGAAGTGCAAAATATCAAAGGTTAAATTTTTCTTCTTCCCATAAGTGCTTTGTGGAACACGTGACTGCAATCTTCATGTCTTGGCAATTTTGTCATGCATGATTGTTATTGTCGGATGTGTGCAGAGTATTAGCAGCATAGGGAATACAAGGTTATGGGAAGCCCATGCTTTGTTTCATATATGATAAAGAAAATATTAAGCTGGACAAATTGTTTTTTGAAAACGTCAACTTACGTGTAAAAGCCACAAATACAGGTCACCAAACAACAGAATGTAACAGCCAACATCCATTTGGAATTACAAATCACCGCTAGTGCAGTTTGTTTGTAGTTGGTCTTCCCTTTATTATTTCATAAATTCGATATTAAAAAAAATGTATAACCTGCAACTAATCTTTGTTGGTATCGTCCTTTTCGCTTTAAAAGCTGCCGCTTAATTGTTTTGCATCTGGTCTACTGCATTTACATTAAAACATATCACTGCTGCAACTCCATAACACAATATTTCGTTTCACGCATGAGTTGCCGAGCATTGCTGCGTGGAATGCAGTTCGACTTACGAACACAAACACGTCTGCAAAAGGAATATGTAGCTTTTTGGGCTACTATTGACCTCATCGCACAGTTACGTTTTGTTAGTTGGTGTAACTGATGAAAGACTAAAATGCACTGGTCTTCAGCTACACTCGACTGTAGGCGATGTTTTTGTTTGTTCCACTGTTTTTGCAACACACAGATGGCGATATAACAAAAGAAGAAAAACGAAACGTCCAAATGACACAAAGTCAAAATTCAGAAGTTCAACTTCATTGAAAGGGCAACCAGCTGTCGTTCGTTCTGTCGTCCATACTGTGCATTTTTATGATAGGCCAATATATTTGATTTTTGTTTGAACCACACTTTAGGTCTAGTGGAGAACGTGGAGCACCGGGGTCCAAACAGGGCTTCAGCAAGCAATCAATGTGGCCTGAATCAGAATTTTTGTTGCCCAAGTTAGAACATCGCGTCAAAAGGAAAATCAGTGACAAGAAGTTACTTAGAATCAACGGAAGCCTCTCATTGCTCACAGCTTCCTCGCCTTATTTTTCTACTTAGGAAGACCAAGTCATGCGGCCCGTGATAGTAAATAGGTTCCATACCATTGATGGAGGTGAATAGATCCTTTTATAGCTTTCCACTATCCACATAGTCTATGCTAATAGATGCAGGACAAAAATCTGAATAAAGATCATAGTGGACAATTTCATAGCGTGGCTTCGATACTTGGTTTTCTATTAACTGAAGTGACTAAACTTGAAAAGCGTTAGTTCGATATAAGATTTGTTGTAATACTTTTTTGCAAAGGAAGTATTGTAAACGCATCACTAAATGCACGATTCTCATCACGGTGTGGATCTGTTTCAGTCAAACCATTGAAATGCTGCTTTGATTTGCAGTGCAACTGTGCCCATGGGCGCAATTTTGCTGTAAAATGTGGGGGGACAGCATGGTGTGAAACCAATATAGTCATCGGGTCGATGCAGAAGTGACGTTTTATATATACAAATTCCCAATCGTATTTGTAGAGGTGTTTTGAGAGCAAAACTAATCACGCTTTGCGTTATCCTTGCAGATGATTTGCTTATTAATATACTTAAATGTGTTGCTGGACATGATGCTGTAGTTCAGCCTGCTTCCATTAATATCGTATTTGGATACAAACAAGCACAGCAATATAGCAGAGAACATCAATTTGGTTTTATCAGAGCTGTCAGTTGGAGTGCACAAAATGTTGAATCGCATTGGTCGCACGCATTCATATCACTTTTACACTAGAACACTTCAACTTTCACGCATTTTATAAGAAGTGTGGGTTACAGCGTGATTTGATGTCTTGTTCATGTCGCTTAACGTTACAAAGACGATAAGTATTTTTCTTGCACATTTCTGTTTTTTGAAAAAGCTACAAATATTTTTAATGCTGCTAGGCATCATGCATGCAGCCTCACCCCTACCAAAATCTCCATTGATATCCTCTTACCAGCAGCAAAAACATGTGGCCTAAAATTAGCGTAGCCTACTTCACAAAATTATTTCAATCTACATTTACTGTTGGTGGGTAGAGGATGCATCCTTTCAATCTCCTCTTATTGGCCCCTGCATTCATACCCACACAGAGTTGTGAAAGGGCCTCATTTTGAAGCTTGAACCCGGCCAGAGCCCAAAACCACAAGCCCGAACACGGCTCGAGCCCGATATTTATCTTTGAAGCCCGATTTAGGCCCGAAAGCCAAATTTACCGAGGGAGTTAAGAAATGAGCAACTGCGGAGTAACAACAAACGTTGTGTTCGGGTATAGCTGCAGGTACACGGTTCATCACACCCAAAATAACAACCACGTTGACCAAAACATTGGCATAATCTGGCACAAACGTAGGATGTTAGCAAACGATGATACTGCGGAATATAATGTTTCTCAAGAAAGAAAATAAACTACCCACGATGGCGCTATAGGCATGACAAGCCGGCTTGTAGGCTTCTTAAAACAATCCACGAATCGCGTGAGTGATTGATCTCTTTGAGGCAAAGTCATCGCGTGCTAATTTCCTTACCGCTGTCGCATTCTCTAAAAGTGTGTGAGACTAATCCGAGCAGAGAAGAATATAACGCAGCTGTGTTTGCAAATAGAATTAGCTCAAGAGAAATCACAATCACTTCACTCACAGACGTTACCGCGGTGAGCACAACAAATCTACTTCATGAAAGAAAAAAATCGTTACCGGTACTCCTAATGCCATAAAAAAGTTTTGTATGCAGGTCCGAAATCAGCCCGAAATATTTTGACAAACTTAAGCCCGAGCCCAACTCGATCCGAAAAGCCCGGCCAGACTTATAACTCTGCACCATGCCAAAAGTTTTATTGTAAGAGTTCTACTGTACTTGCATAACGACACGAAAATATATTTGAGATTAAATCAAAATGCACAACGGTGAATTGGCAAAAAAGTACCAAGTTTCACCTTTAACACGAAAAGAATGTCCAACAAAACTAGGTGTGATGTACTTGTAAAGCAGATGCTTCGCACTTGGATGACAACGTTTCTGCATTGTGGGTTTGGTTAAACTAAAGTAAATGAGATGACTTACGAATAGTCCCGTCGCCATGGGGGTGATTTTGGGTGCTTAGCCCCCAAAACAAGGCTCTAAGCCCGCCCAGATTGAAACATGAAACCTTATAAATCAGTTGAGATTTTGTGAATTTTTAGAGTGTCAAGTCCTCCCGCAGAAACGCAAAGCCCCCCTATTAAAAACTTTCTGGCGACGGTTCTGCTCACGAAACAATGCATTCAGCACAAGCATAAAGTGTAAGAGTCATGGAAAAAATATATTTTTTATTTGTTGGACACCATTGTCGCCACATTACAAGAAGTGAGGATAAATGTACACTAGCATCATTAAATTATACGCTGTCTGTTTCTGAATACGTGACAACCAACGTTAAAGCAAAGCCCGTTAAATTTCTGCACGGAACAAATAATGGCTGTACTGTAGTCTCTCACATGTGCAGCTGTAATACTCTTTACTGTTACAAGAAAATAACCTTTCTAACAGTATACCACACAGGGTAAAATGTCGGACAAAAGCAGTTAACCATCTTTCATGGTCACTAGAAACTTGAAAAATGCTAAAAATTATTTTATCGAAGTTAAAATGTATAAACTAACAGAATTAGTGATACCACACCAAACTCTGTTTCAACATGAACTTGGCTATGTGTAACCTACCATCTAACATGAAAAGCTCTTCACACAAAACGTGACAAACATCACTTTTATTTTTGAAACCTCTCCAAACACAAAACAGAAAGAGAAAAAAGTGGGGGGACATGGCATATTATATCCCCCCCACCTGAACAAGTGAGGGGGACACGTCCCCCGTGTCCCCCACCAAATTGCGCCCATGACTGTGCCATAAGTGCTTTAGCGTTTAGTCAACGATTGAGTGATAACAGGTGGACGATTGCAAGTGATAGAAGGAAGAACATACTTCTTGACGTGAACAACATTCAGCTTGATTCAAACGAAGGTTTATCACAACTATTTCGTTAACTTTCAATCATTCTCTTAGCCTCAGTATCTATCTGCTTTGTGCCCACCTGGCAACGAAATATTCATAGAGAGACGATTGCTACGTAACGTATTGTGATATACCTTGTATTTTGTAGTGAAATCTTTTTGCTGTGGACAATCACCAATATGGAGACGAAGTGACATGAGTTTAATTATAATCTTGAATCTTCGTGATGCAACAACCCCCCGTTTCCATCCTCAACGCTGAGACAGAATTTTTCGTATTTAGGTTTAGACACAAAACCATGCACAGATAGAAAGCAGGGTTTTGAGGATATTTCTGTTGTGTTGTCATAGCGAATCTTTGGAAAGTGATGCTATACAGTCAGAGCCGGGGGAAGGGCCCCCGTTCCCTCCTGGCGGGTGGGGGTGGGCAAAAAAACGCCCCCAATTCTGACTGAGTACCTTGGTTACGGCATATAGAGACATCAGAACTGAACTCACCAAGAACTGATTTCACATATTTCCCCTTTCAATATTCATATTTATGTAATTCTAACACGTCAAAGAGATTGATCTTCACACTACCCATAACTTTCTAAAGCCAACAATTGCGAAATGCATTGTGAATAGCTTCATTGTCAGCTTTGCCGTGGTAAACTGGCTGCTGTGCAGGTAACGTTTGCTGAATCCACGTTGATTGCAGTCTACGCATTTTTAGTATAGTCTAGTAAAAATTATGCAGGAGAATTAAGTTGTAGATCAGTTGCGTGACTAGAGCTTTTAGCCAGGTTGGAAAACGTAGCTGAAAGAGGCCCACTGACCACCGTATGGGCCCCTCGGCCACATTCAGACAAAAGTTTATAAATTAAAGTGTATCCGGATATGGATTTCTATATACTGAAACCCAAAATCACCAGAAAACAATAGTCCAAAAAATTCCGAAAACCGCAAAAGACAATTTAATGAAAACCTGAAAACGAGTACTGAAAAAACGAAATATAAGCTAAATTTGAACTCAGTTTTTGCACTAATTTTCCAGGGGTGAAGCTCACAGCCTTGCACCCCCGTCAGTCACACCACTGCTGTAGACCTGTATCTTTTGTATCCTTTCACTGTATAAGAATAGAATAATAGGTATGTAATCATACAAAATCGTATTCGTAGCTTGTAATATCCAGTATATCTTGCATCAGAGATGTCCAATGAAAACTCGAAACTTTACAGTTTACACCAACAAGAAATCAAGTAAGCCTATTTAACGAATGACACTATGCCCAGTGGTGGGACTCGGCCTAATTGTGGGCCGTTTAGCACTTTTTATTGGGACGCACAACACTTGTTTTTATGGGCCGTGTTTACTGCGCCGGTTGCGTGGGATCAAACATAGTAACAACTATATAGAACACTGATTGTTAGACGTTAACACTGCACTGATGTTGTCATTATAGGGTATAATACATTAACTTAGAATTTCTGTGTTACAGGTAACTGAATACAAAATAAGTTTGAAATTGGGCCTTCAGAAAAAGTACTGGCGTTTAATTACGATTGCAAGGGCATGGGTGTCCCCAAGGGAGGGAAATTGTTATTCGATACCCTTTGGAAATTGGGACTAAGAATCAAAAATTTCTAGCTAACAGGAAGTCAGGAGCTTAATTCCGATTAAATTGTTAATTCTTGCATTAACAGTTTATTTACCGGTATGACACCCAACTCACAGTACACAAGAACCAGGTTCACTGTCCTAGTGTTGTGCAGTGATGGGTTTGCAATTCACTCATGTCCGCTGCTTTGCCTATCTGCAGAGACAAGTTGCGAAACTTGCGTGCTGATTGTTCTACTGTTGAACTTATTGCGTAACAGTAACATGGCAGAAATCTTCACGTTTTCACTTCAAGTTACGGTAGTTGGCGTTTTGCCGTATGCGAGTGTTCGGATTAGGTTCCTCTTTGGATATGAACTACATTGCTCATTACCGTCCATACCTTCGCTGTTGTTATTATTTCGCTTCACATAAGAAAATATGCTATTTTGCTTCATCTGGCTTGACTAAATAGCAAAAGTTGGGTTTCACATTGTTTTTACTTTATTACCATAAAGGTTGAACAGCAGCTCTAGTCTGTGACTCAGTCTACTCCCCACTAGATTCAGGCTGAGCCTACTTACTACTCAATCCACTCTACTGTGAACTGTACATCGGCAACATGGTATAACTATGATGCAACAATAAGGTTCTTCTTAACTGCACAACAAGCGACTCAACAACATCAATATTTCTTTTTCGCTATCTGCACTCAACCTCCTTTATAACTTGCTGGCCTACTTGGAGTCTCAATGCGGCACGGTGATCTAAAAAATTTCATAATGACGCATCAACATACTGAAGCAAGAAATCATTTCCCTAAAAAACAAGGAACCCTCACGGGACCCCACTATATATTTTGCGGAACCCGGTTGAAGAGTACTGTCCTAAATTGTTAGATCTGATTGAGTTGACAAAAACGTCTGCATTTTTCAAAAATTCTTCAAAAGCAAAAGTCGGGACGGGCCGGGTTCGGGCTTCAAAATGAGGCCCGTTTACAGTTCTGGTGGACGTTATGAATCATCACCAATTGCATTCAGTAATGAAATAACAAACAAGCGAAGCGTGACAGATAGCATCTATAATGCGGTGATGTCGTTCAAAAAAAGAAGTGTTTCTGTGTTGTTTTGTACTTCCACTTACACCTGTGATGTGGGCATTGGTTCTGAGATTAACATACCTTTTAACTTTAAAGCAACACTTTTTATGTAGGTATTGATTTTGAATCCTGACTAATATCAAACCTAAATTTTAAACTTTGGCTGAAGCAAGACTTAGTGCAGAACAAGATCATCCAGGCAAGAGGATGTTTTCCATACTTTTTTGACAGTGACGCACACTAGCTGTGAAGCGCAAAATTAGACCGGACAAAACGTTTATGACAAAATTCTAACTTTGCTAAAAATTTCTTCACTGAAAATGATATGATTGGTATCTGCAGAAAATTTCTTATGAAAAAACGTAAGAAATAGATTTTTCTCGGATAAAACAACTTTGCAGTGAATGGAAGGCGCGTTTTCCTATTGCTATGCCAATCACGATGTATGCGAAGATTCTCACGTCATTGATTCTCATGCTTCTCTTGTCATTTTTGTCAGTTAAAGAAGTAAAGGTTGAAGCAATTGGTGAGTTTGACTTTGCATGACGAACGTTGGATTTGTGCCGCCTGCATGTCTCTTTATTCTATATGAATTCTATTTCAATAAGACAGAGAATAGTGTAGGTAATAATTACTACTATAAACTGCCCCTTTTACACGAAAAGTACCTTCGTCCTTGGGAGGTCTGCAGCCAAAATGACCCCTGGTCCTTCCCAGCCTCCCATCCTACACTGCATTCTATAAATCGGTGCATTTGGAAAGTATACGTAGCATACAAAGTAAATGTATTAGCGCCATCAAGCGTATGCTTTTCTACGTTTTATGTCTTTGAGTTCATTCATTGTGTGTTCCTTGTCATTGCGATGTGTGTTTAAACCTCGCGCGTTGTGTTTGGGAGTGAAGATGTTATACACAATAAACTCAATTTCAAACTTGGAAATGTTCAAACTTGTGCAACATGTTCTGTCCATTCCAAAACGTAGTTACTAGACCAGTACTTCCCAATATTTTCCCACGTTCAGGATCCTGAGTGGGGGTAATGTTCTTTATCTTCTAACCCAGATCTCAATCGCTGAAATGCTTTATCTTGAAAACATGACGTGATGAGAAATTCTGATTTCAGATTCGGAATAATTCAACCTAAATTATGCAAGTAATTCAGTTGTTTCCTTCACCTTATATCAAAATGTTATGTTGAAGCATGAAAAATAAAAATGTCAGTGAATATTTACTTTCTGGAATTTTTCGCTCCTTAGTTTTTTATTTTAACCAACATTCTTTACTTAAGCAAGCAGATAAATTAGATCTTCTGGCGATTTTTATTATTAGCCGACGTTTCGCCCACCTATACAAGTGGGCTTCCCCAGGGCAATGTTTTTTAACCACTTATAACATGCAACTTACTAATAACAAGAAACAATGAGCAGTATAACGTTGAATAAAGTAATGTTTTCGATAATTCTGGCTAATTTGTTCGTAATAAGAACTCTTTACTTAATTCTGTTGTTGTGTTTTTGTCAACATCTTGAAAAAAGTTAAATTCTCAGACTTCAAACATTCACCAATGTGCGATGAATCATGAGTTTGGTGGAAATTAATAAATTCGTGGAATTTGTTGCCCTTTTGCATTTCACTTTAACCAATATTTTTTCTTGACTAATTTTTATGTGTTTTTTTGTCAATATTTTGATAAAAGTCATTTTCTCAGATTTCAAACCATCACCAACGTGCAATGTATCATCATCGTCTATATGCGACGGTAACTATGATTGTGATGACAACAGTGACGAGGAAATGTGCGATTGTCCTTCGTGCCGACCGTTCGAATGTGAATGTTACAAGTCTGATGATGGTTGTGCAGGGAGGTGGGGATGCATAGAACAATCGAGGGTATGCAATGGTTTCTATGACTGTCCTGACAAGAGTGACGAGAAAATGTGCGATTGTCCTTCGGACAGACCGTTCGAATGTAATTGTTACAAGTCTGATGATGGTTGCGCAGGGAGGTTGGGATGCATAGAACAATTGAGGGTATGTGATGGATACAAAACATGTGATGATTGGTCGGATGAAAAGTTTTGTTTAAACACAGAATTTTATTGTAGAAATGATGAGTGCGTGGAAAGGTCGAAAGTAAATGATGGAAAAGTAGACATGACAGGTGGATATGACGAGTTTATATGTTGTTTTTTGACCCAGGGTCATAAGTGTGGATGCATTCCAGGTAACAATAATTGTACCTCATTTGGAAAGTGCGTTCCCAACTTTTGGATCGGTGACGGAAGAGATGATTGTGTCACAAGCCACAGTGACGAACCATGCAAAGCAATCAAAGGTCAGTGCGAAAATTGCGAGGTTATAATTAATCGATGTGAAACAAATGAAAGTAAAATATTTTTGCTGCAAAATTCAAATGAAAATACAACAACCTGCCACATGAACAACCCATCCTTCCATCATCTGAACTTATCAACCAAATGGATCTGCATTTCATCTCTATGTGGAAAATGTCTGGGAGAGATCTTTCAATGTGAAGACGGACGGGTTGTCGACAATGCTCATTACTGCGACACAAAATTGCAATGCAAAGATGGGAGTGACGAACAACACAAAAACTTTGGCTTTCGATGTTCAGGAAAGTCAAGAAAGAGCAATTGTGTTTTGCCACAGATAAATCTTTACGATTCGATGTCTCAGTGCGCAGATGGTTCAGATATATGTTTCGTAGACGGCGAGTTCCGATGTTTTTTATGCTTGGACGAAAAACTCATTATTTCAGCAAAACAGGTTTGTGACCGAAATATCGACTGTTTTGATGGTTCTGATGAACTTTTGTGTTCCAATCAATCGCTTGCACAAGCACTTATTGGTGATGAGGGGTCAAGATGTCCCCTAGGCCAGATGCATTGCAATAGTTCCACTGAATGCGTGGCCATGGACAAGCTTCTGTGCAATTTTTCAGTTGAATGCAAAGATCAAATTAACCAAAGGTTTTGTCGTCTCGAGCAGAGATCCAGTAGTTTCATGAAGTGTTCGGCCTGGCATGCGACAAGAGACTACAACATCGATGTACTCGCCACACGATGCGACAACAGACCAGAGTGCGGGAGGATGCAAGACGAATGCGAGTCACAATGTGATCCTCGACCATCGTTTTGTGACAATAAGTGTGCGAAGGAGAGTCGCAGAAGTTGGTTTGGAAATCGTGTATGTGATGGATATATTAACAGGGTCATCGATAATTCAGACAAATGCAGTCGAGAAGTTGAAGAAAACTGTTCGATGAGGTTTCCATGCAAAAGTAAAGGAATGGTCAGCATCGACAAACGTTACTATTGCGACGGAATATTCCATTGTGACGATCATTCTGATGAAACAAGCGCCGATTGTCTGAACAAACGATTCAACTGCACAGCAGCTGGAGGCGCCATTTCCATCAGCAAAGAGTTTGTTTGTGATGGAATCAAAGATTGCAACCAAGGTGAAGATGAAAGTCGTCAACTGTGCGGAGCGAAAAGATTTTACTGCGAAAGTGGAAAACCAATATCAATCGATAAAAAGTTTGTTCAGAATGGTATAAAGGACTGTGAGACAGGTTTAGACGAATGTAAAACTTTATTTTCAGATAGATATGAAATGATCGCCAATCCTTTTCTTCGCTCATTGTTTTGGATCATGGGTTTTATGGCTTTGATTGGAAATTTAGCCACAAATATTCTAACATTGATGGAGATGTTTTTTTATCATGAAACAGATAGCTCTGTGCACAACTGCAATAATTTTGTGAAACTAGCAAATAAATTCTTCATTTTCAACCTTACCATTTCAGACTTTCTAATGGGTGTGTATTTGCTAGGAGTTGTTGGACAAGGTGTGAATTATTCAGGACATTATTGTTTTGTTGACAAAGAATGGAGATCAAGCAATTGTTGTTGGATGCTTGGCACAGTTGCAGTTTTGTCATCAGAAGCATCTGCTTTCATCATGGCATCCATGTCCACCTTCCGAATGGTCTCAATTTACAAACCATTCCTAATCCATGCCACGAGTTTGAAATGGATCGTTCTCGTTGAAATTTTATGTTGGTTATTTTCTTTATTTTTTGCTTTTCTTCCATGGATTCAATTGAAATCAGGTTATTTTGTTTCTGAAGTTTGGTTTCCCAATCATTTCTTTACTACCGACACGATTTCCAAATACAACCTCACCACAATCGCCAACCAAGTTTCTGGCTCAAATTCCACTCGTCAGTCTTGGTTCAAAGTCAAGGAGATAATTTTAGACAAGTTCGAATACAATGAAATAAAAGCAGAGTTTGGGTTTTATTCTCAAACAAGTGTTTGCATGCCACGTTTCTATACTTCTACCAGTGAAAGTGCTTGGGAATATTCCACTTTTTTCATAACACTCAACTTCCTGCTCTTCATATATATGGTGGTCATCTATGTACTTTTATACAAGAAAGCCACCGGCGCAGATATTTCCACATCTGCCAGAAATGATGAAAATCAAGAAATGCAAAAAAGAATTTCAAGACTTCTGCTGACTGACTTTTTCTGTTGGATTCCAGTTTGCATTATGGCATACTTGAGTGTTGCAGGGGTGTCTTTACCTCTTGATGCTTACATTGTAAGCGCTGGATTTCTTCTTCCAATAAACAGTGCAATGAATCCGTTGCTTTACTCTCCGTTCGTTGGTCAGTGCATGTCACGTGCACGAAAATGTGTCACGGACATCATGCTTGTTATTTGCCAACGTCATGTTGATGACACCAAAAAGGTTGATGGCAAAGGGGATCAGATCAGAGGAAAACCCATTCCAGCTGTTAGTGGGTGCCCAGTCGAACTGAGAGAAATCAATACCAACTGTTAAAAAATTTGTACATTTTTTTCAATGACAAAGAGCGGACTTACTACCCATGCTCAGCTGACTTTGCAGACATCGAGCTTTGTTGATTATTTTGCAGTTTTGAGAAATGAAATTGTTCTTAACAAACTTAAAAAGACATATGTGAATTCACGAATTTGTGGACTTTATCGATCGAACACTGCTTCACATGTTTGATTCTTCAGTTTTCATGCTTAGATGCATCACCAACAACTGCCAGTACCAAGGAAACAAGAAAGAGAGATTTCCGCAGACGTTTGCGTCAAGTGCTTAACTGTAAATGCTGCCATTTGAAAGTTTATGAACTGAATTGTCATGGCCCAACAAATCGTATAGCAATACAGCCCTGTTGCACCTATGGACTGATGTCTTTCTTGTAGGACCAGCAAAAGTTTGAATCTGTTGCCACGAACTATCGACAGTTATTTTTTTGCAGGTAATGCATGGCTTGAATGGCCATGAGCAACTGTGGACTTTCTGCACAGAAACGCCAGGCTGTTGGCTTGTCTCTGTCTCGGTGGCAATCGCCTTACCGAGAAGGCTTCGAACTGTTCAATGCTTATATGTGCATGCCGCTGCTTGCTTTGCTGAAACCTATACGACATATACGATTGCGTGGGAGTGTTAATGACGGGCAGCAACGGTGAACCAAACCGACATGACATATTGATCCTGCGGCCCGGCCCGTGGCCAGGATTTCGCAGCAGGTGGGGCCAAAAACCAAAAAGTGGACCACAATTTTTAAATACAATATTGGATGTATGCAGCAATCGGGAATCCAAACATGAAACGGGGGGCACAGATTTCAAATGGGGGGCCGGGCACCACTGACCCCCCGCAGGCATAACATTGTAATGATTACACCACAATCATAAAATGTCTATAAGCTACCACAAAAACGAATTAGCCAGAAGCCACCAATCCGTTGGCAGATGGTTTATTTTTTACGTGCTTTGTAGTGCGAATATTTTGACGAAACTAGTTAGCTATCAACAGCCTACTTGTCTGTCTGTCAAGGTGGAATTAGTGGTTGGAATCATTTTGCTTTCATGTGAATTGTATTCACTTTCGTGGAGCTGTTTGTAGCGGTTTTCGTTTATGTGGGCTCGACATAATTGTGTACGGAAAAATGTGTTTCGCTTTACATGTGCAGTATTGTGGAAGTTGCAAGGGTAGCACAGATCATTCGAGAAAATCCTCTGATGTTTGTTATGCAAAAGTAGCAATCAGTAACTTGATCACTCTGCTCACGCCATACCATGTGTGACGTTCGCAGAATTGTGGCATGTCTTTGTTTGCGTACTGCCCTTAGCGACGTTTCCGCTTGCTTGGGCCTCGAGTAATTCCCGAGCCGCGTTTTTGACTTTTGCTTCGTTACGCATTCCTTTGCCGACGAGTTGCGTTGTTCCTTTAGTAATGGAAAAAAACGAGGCAGCGTTTCTATTCTGAGCATGGCGAGGACCGAGAAGGTTGGTCCATTAGTGAAAGACAAAAAGTCTTTGATTCTTGCAGCACAAGGCTGCCATAGCATAAGGCTATTTGTGATACGGGACACAAGGTCCTCGCAGCATAAGGCTGGTTCTCATAATTTTCGTTTCTCACGTTTTGTTGACACGTTTTGTGGACTCTTCAAATGAAAGCAACGCGCATTAACGAGTTTTGAGGTTGTTCTCTTGATGTGTACCTGATTGTCAGTCAGGAAGCTACACCATGGGAACAGCAAAAGACATTTGCTTCCGTTTACCATCCAGCCAAAACAGAACTTGTTCTGCAACGGATGCAGCCAGGCCCGCAACCAGGTGGGGGCATTTGGGGCACTTGCCCCCTCCTGAGAATCTCAAAACATTGCATAGCAATTTTGACATTCGCAAAAACTTTCAAAGAATAAAGATGAAATTTTATATTCTATCATTTTAGAGAGACTTCTCTGAATTTGTCTTTGTTCTACTGGTTAATTATCTCCTTACAAGATTTATCTTGAGACAGGCCATCTGATCCAAAATTTCGTAAATGTTTGGTACTTAACCACAAATTTGCTGGAATTGTCAAAACTTGGGAGATAGTTTTAATATGTTGGTATTTCTATCCTTTTGTTCGTGTATCACTATTTTATGAGACAAGCCTCAATTTGACCTCATGAAACTTAATAATATTAGGGTACTGTTGAACGGTGCAAACTACTAAAACTTTCAGTGATGAGAGAAATCTTGACGTGTTGGTTGTTAAAGTTTGTGGCCACGTCAAACCGCTTGTTGTTCTACGACCTTTTGATTATTTTTGTTAGGGGCAAAACGGATCACCGTTATTAACGCAATACATTTCTTAAACGTTGCTTAGTTGCATTTTCGGTTCGAAACCTGACAGTTTTTAACTAATTTTAGCGTGAAGACTGTTTCACTGCCTGGGTTGGTACTAGTACCACAGCTTGGGTATAAGCGTTTGGTAAAGTGTCATATCAATGTTAGTCAAGCGTTGAACGCACCTCTCCAGTGGCGTACGCATAAAATTTTCAAGGGGGGGGGTCAGTGGCATATAGTGGTCATTTGTTTGTGGTGTGCACTGTTTGTGACTTCACAATTTGACGTCATATTCATGATTCCAAATGAACGTTTTGGTGAAGTTTGTTGACATATGCATATGTTTCTACACGCACTCCCTTATTCTATGTGTCATTTGCACTGAATGTGAATATCAGCGCTCCAAGTTAGGATATATAAACTTAACTCATCGCTGCGACACAGCAGTTCGTAACTTTCAAAAATATAGGCTGCGTGTTAAAACAGGGGAGTAAAACATACTCATCATTGCGTCAGAACAATTTACAACTGCGAAATGAGGCTGCGCTAATGTCTTGTCGCATACCAGCAGTGGAGCAAAGGAAGTGTGCGGCTGGACTGGTTGACGCACACCTCGGTTCGCAAGATCAAAACTTGCTGAATACACAAGAATTGAGAATGCGCATAAAGTACGCAAAAAAACTTTCGATTTTTTATGTATAGAATTTCAGCACATTTTTAGTTTCTTTTTCCCTGCTGAAATATTATGAAATACTTGAATGCTTCTATGTTAAAAACTGCTGTTTTTGAGCTCTTGCAAAAGTTCTATCATGCTACAGAATTCGGCCTATGTAGCCAATACAGTCAGCGCTGGCGCTGATCAGCCATAGCAGACAAATTGAAGACAATTGCTTAGGATAAAGTGAACTATCGCGGTACACAATCTTAAACATGGGGAGTGGACGAGAGGTCTGCAAGAAGTGGTGAGATGGTTTCTGGACGCAGACGATAACCCTGATTCCCACCAAAACATAATTACTACTTTTTGACTCATTCACAATGTTCTTTGAAATTTACATGCAAATTTATTCCGTGGTATTTGCATTAAGTCGACAAATTAACAAGCAAAAAGTGTGCGGAAATAATTAGTCTCCTTGGTGCAGGTAATAAGAAATACTTTAAGGAGGGGGTCAACACCAAACCCCTCGCGTACGCCCTTTCACTTACCTACTACACCAATTCGGCTCCAATTAACGCTTTACCAGACCCTAACGTTTGCAACCAGTGCAAGCCCTGAAAGCTCATAGCCTTAAACTTGCTTCTAAAAACTTTCACACAAATCGTGGATGCCAGAAAAAGCTGTTTTGCACCAAACAAATCTGATTTGTTATGCGCCAAAAACACAAGACAACCTGATATATTTTGCCCGAAATGATAGCACTCAAAGATCCCCTTTCCCTTGACATAGGCTATAGTAGGCTATCCCTCAAGTGTGGGATTTTCATTTGTGATAGAAATTCAAACACATGCTAGACGAATAGGGTTAGAACGTTAAAGTGCATACTATTTCTAAAATAATATTTTCCTTGAACTTCTCATTTTCGCAAAAATTTTGACATTGCTTGGATGTGTTTCTCAAGTTTCATCGAACTAAATATTTTTCATTGTGCTCTGGACAAAACCCGTCCCCAGATATAAAATCAAAGAGTATACAAATACTTCAGAAATGGAGTGTGTGTACCCTGTGCTTTTTGCTTCCCGCCATTTCTGAAAAAATGCAGTGCGTGTGCACGCTTTGATTTTGTTTCTTGCTTATCTTCTGAAGACGGGAGTTTGCACAGACTCTCGAAACGTCAACAATAAATACTGTGTTGTTATCATGTAAGTGGAGCAAAATTTGTAGCCAGCAGACTATGCCTGGTGACAGAAACAGCATGCTATATTCACATTGTGTTAGCTTTACCTTGGGTTACTATAAGCTATTATTTAAGAATTTTTGCATTTTATGTTCGGTGTTTAATCGTTGCTTGGATTTGACAACCAAGCTCAAAGTAATTTGCAGTTAAATGTACAAGCGGCTGCCTATTTTAGTTCTTACTTCATAGCACATTTTTCAAAAAACGTTAAGAGCGGGATTTTGATGGGTTTTATTGTTTTTCATGTGGGCTTTTTGAAACAGGTAATTTTTTTTGGTTGGGTCCAATTGCATCAACACTGAAGACAATTATGAATGTTTAATTGATTTTTTGAGTTAAATTTCGAAACTGTTCAATTTCAACGTGCCTGATTTGGCTGATTTTATGATGCATCACAGGTTTCCCGTTTCGTCTTTTGTGCTAATACAGTCGCACACCTGTACTTGCAACATGTGTTTCGTTTCGAGCTTCGTTATCAATTGGCTGTTCAGGTGGATTGATCATAATCGCTCACACAGGCCCGTATCTGTTCTTTCTGCTTACTAATTGTACACATAACAGCCACATAATAAGAAAACGAAAATTTTCTTGCGTACTTTATGTGCATCCTCAATTTTAAGTTTCAAACTGTCAACCCTGGGTGTCCGCCATCCCAGCCGCATACCTTCTGATCAACTGCTATTCGACGAGACATTCGCGCAGCCTTGTATTTTTGCAGTTGTGAACTGCCCTGACGTAGCACTGAGTGTGTTCTACTCCCCTGTTTTAACGCGTTGCCGGATATTTTTGTAGTTATTGACTGCTCTGTCTTGGGATACCGCTGATAATTTATGTTTATTACAGTGACAAATTGTAGCCTACAACAACGAGTAAAGTGTGCGTGTAGAATCATAGGCACAGGGACGCCGGAAGATGGAGGCATGGCGGGGGCATTCATCCCTCTGTCCTTTCAAAAGAGGAGCAACGTGGCCGGAGGTGCCTTTTCATCATAGGTGTAGGAGCAGGCACATTTTTTGGGTTTGCGAAGGATTTTTGCCCGAATTTTCTCAAACTTCCCCAAAAAGTGTTTTGTGCAACTTTTTCCTACAAATTTTCTCCACAAAGATCATTACGACCTTTTTTGGTGTGACCTCCAAAAAAGGTCTTCATGTGTTTTTCTGCAAACCTTTGGCGCAGTTTTTTTGAAGTCAGGCAACGTCGGGCACCATTTTACGCGAATTATCAAGGATGTTGCCAAGATTTTCAGCAAATCAAAACTTTTGGGTGCGCGCTTGCACCCCCAGCCCCTCCCCAACTACAACACCAATGCTTTTCATAACAGCATCATAGGTAATTCCGTGGTTTATCAAGATCGACTTGAAACACGGTCATTGCAGCTTTTCGAGCATTTTCTATAATTTCTGTTATTATTTTTGAGGTGAACATCGTTAATGAACAGAAACAACCATAATAGGTAACGTTTTTTTTTGTTTTTTACAAATTTCCATTGCACTCAACTGTTAACTGTTTTACTGCTCCCTCTGCCCTACCGCTGCTCCAGAGTTGTTCAATATGCATGTTGCGTCAATAAATAAACTTCGCCAAAACGTTGGTTGCAAACTTGAATATGACGTCATATTGTGACGTTACACACAGCGTATATCCAGTAACAATGACCACCATACGCCACTGCTCAATACTAGAACTTGATAGGGGGCATCCAATCAAGCAGTCGCCCCGGCATCACCAGACCTCTGCACGCCACTGCATCCATACCAGTCTAATGTATCTGGCAACTTGTCCACTCGCAATATCGTCTGCGGAAATTATCTCACAGCAAATATATTCAACTGAACTTTCGAAATTCTAGATCAGTGTGGTCCAACTACAAGCCCGCGGGCCGCATATGGCCCGCCACAGCGTTTTGAGCAGCCCATGAAAGCATTTAGGAAAATCTTCAAATCTGCAATTTATTGAAAACCGTGTGAGGTTACATTTGTCTCACTGAGTTTCTTACGCTGGATAAAGTGCGTTTGCACAAGAAAATGCCTTTCTACGTGCCATTTTGTTTTATTTATTTTACATTCAAATAAGAAGGGACGGCCCGCCGCTAACCATCCGCTGGGGAACCTGTCTGGATAACCTCTGTGTTTTTTCGCTGTCCCAGCGTTCGTTGTCTTGACGAGTACATCTGGCGCAATGAAATCAGCACCGCCGAATAAATCTGTCTATCTATCTATCCGCTAAACGCGGCCTTCTCAACGTGGCCCTCGAGCCAAATTAATTGCCCAACCACATAACATCTTTTTATAAAAATGCACAGTACTAACTGTGTCAGAGATTGTAGAGATTGAGCTTCTGGAAGCTAGTAAGCAATAACAGATTTCGCAAACTGAAATATTTCGCACTAAAAATGCACTCGATGTTTGGAACACATACGTGTGTGAGAGTACATTTTCTACAATGAAGCGATTCAAATCTAAAAACAGAAATCAAATGGCAGACGAAACACTGGAAGAGAGTTTCCGACTTGCACCACCAACACTGGTATTAATAAAGAAATGATAGTGTCAGAGAAGCGTCGACCACATACATCATACTGACAGAGATTTGTAATGAATTTGCTAGCTATTTGCTATTGTGTAATTATTTCAATGGCGTACTCCCTTATCTTCTTTTTTTAGTTATAAATCTTGTGAATCTGTTGTTTCATACATCATTTTGTTGGAAGCGGCCCCAAAAGTTGTCACTTTTTTGTAAAATGGCTCGTAGGTAAAAAGTAGCTGGACCACACTGATCTAGATAATGGATTTGATGAATTTGCTAAAACAAGACGAAAGTTAGACAGGTTTACTAGTAGCCCATACGTCTGCCACACTAAAGCAATGACTGCACTAGTTGTGTACGGAGCCAAGCTTTTGTATTAGGTTACTAATATTTACCTCTGTCTTGACTGTTCGGTCTGCAACCTAATTAAAACCGAAAAGTTCTCATTTTTGGAAATGTTGCGAAGATAACTTTATCTGTGACCGTTTGCAAAAAAGTTGTACCACGGTTGAATAAGCATGATGACGTCATCGAATGAAATTTCGTGACACTTGTCCCCTCCCCCGAACTGAAGAGCTGGTTAGGCCTCTGGTTGCAGCAAATATGTGGGGCCCATTTTTTATTTTGGTCGCCTACTTGGCATGAAAAACAGTGCTCGTATGCATTTCTTATTCTGCTGTGCAGTTTTACGCGGTGAGCAAGTGGAGTATACTCGCCGCAGACATAATAAAGTGTTGTCAGGGTGATTGACACAGCCATGCTTGGGGGTTGAAAGCATAATTGTAACAAGTTGTCTAAAATCGGTAATTTCAATGGTTAAAATAGCAAATCTGTGCACAAAATGCTACTAAAATTGAACACTTTAAATATAACTAAAATTAAACACTTTCTCTAAAATTTCTAACTGCTGCGAATTTCACTTAAACACGGTAGCTAAAAGTACCTTGCTAAGTCAAAAACACTACTGACGCTAGTACTATTTAAACAAAACTTTTTATCCGCCCAATCAACACAGTCGTTGTATCCATTGCATACCCACGATTATTACATGCATCCCTTCTCCTCCCTGCACAACCATCATCAGATTTGTAACAATCACATTCGAACGGTCGGTACGAAGGACAGTCGCACATTTCCTCGTCACTGTTGTCATCACAATCATAGGCACCATCGCATATAGACGATGATGATACATCGCATGTTGGTGATGGTTTGAAATCTGAGAAAATGACTTTTATCAAAGTATTGACAAAAAGCATATAAAAATGAGTCAAGTAAAAATGTTGGTGGAAATGATATGCAAAAGGGCAAAAAATTCCAAGAATAATTGATTTCCACCCAGTGGCGTGGAGAGGTGGGTCGAATGGGGCAACGGCCCTGGGCTTCCAAGGCAGGGGGACATCCAAGGACTGAAGCTACAAAAATTAAAATTCTTTAACTAAATGCTTTTTCGTATTGTAAGGCTATTTAACACATGCTGCATGGATTTTATTTTTTAAAACTTGTTATTTTTGTCAACGCTAATATTTTGCGTATTCAAATGCCACTAATTCTCACATTCTTCAATACCAGGGACCTATACTTTAGGTCATAGGTTCCCAAACTCTTTCGAAGCTGGCACCCCTTTCATAAATATAAAGTGACATTCGCACCCTCGTTTCAAAAAAGAGTGTAGAAATCACAAAAACAGTCCGATTTTGCAGTATTTTCATTTTTTAATTTACTACTCATGATATACAGGCATATCAATACTGACAACAGAAGAGAAAACACTCAGTCATAGGATTACTGTTTAAATTTTCATGCCTAACTGCCAGTGGCGTGCAGAGGGGGGGCGAACGGGGCGGCGGCCCCGGTCAACCGAGTCAGGGGCATCCAAAGAGTGAAATTACAAAAATTAAAATGCTGTGACTATGTGATTTTAACTATTGTAAAGCTACCAACACATGCTACATGGATGTAATTTTTCGAAACTTGTTTTTCTGTCAACACTAGTTTTTACGCTTTCAAATTCGAATGATTCTCACATTCTTAAATGCCAGGGGGGATCTGTACTGTATATGTGCGGCGCACACCCAATCAAACTGAGAATGACGTGCTTTTTCCAGATCGTGGGATCAAGGGAAATTCACAAAAAAGGATTGAAAAATAATCATAGACATTCAATTGCTTTATGAGACAAATTTCCAAATCGTCCTATTTCAACATGCTTGATTTAGTTGACTTTGTGATGCATCACAAATTTCCCGTTTCAGTATCTGAGGTGGTAAACCTGGGTGTGCACTGGTGCAGCAGCACACCTGTGTTTACAATATGTGCATCAATTCCAGCTTCGTTGTCATGCGGTTCAGGCAGATTGATCATACTGACTCACACAAGCCCGTATGTGTTGTGTACCCCCAATTATTTGTACATATAAGATTAACATAAGAGAAATAAAAGTTTTCTTACGTACTTCATGCGCATTGTCAATTCTTGTGTAGTTTAGCAAGTTTCAAACTGTAAACCAGCGCCTCAAACACGCGGCCCGCGGACCACATGTGGCCGGCGAGGGCATTTTGTGCGGCCCGCAATGCTTTTTGGGAACTTTCGTATAATTAGCATTTAACGTGTTTATTCACCGGTGTTTGAAAGAGCTCGGCCAGCGAGTGAACAAGTTCCTTTTAAAAGAACGTGCAGACTGCTAGAAATTATTTGCCTATAACCCACGATACCTTTCCTAGGAAATAAGATGTAAAAGCTGTCTCTAGTAAGCAGAGACCGATTTGCTAAAAAACTTTGGGGGGCAAACCTTATTGTTTGCGTTTCGATTACGTCACCATGTTCACCCAGCCGTAGTACGACCTTGTGGCCAAATTGGGGCGCATTATGAAATTGACACCTGGCTACGCCCATCGTATAGCAACTAGTAGTGTGTACAAGTATACAACGGTGCTATATCTAGCACTTAGCACTGCATTTAATATGAAAAACACATTAATTCTGAGAGCTTAAATAGACACAATTATGCTCAAAAATTGTGATAATCAATTCAAATTTGGTCAGTTTCAATAGATAAAATATGCAGCTACTAATAATTACCATATAGATCAAATCAAAAACAAAGCAACAAAGCGCAAGATATTTTGGTAAATACTAGCAGTGGAACCAGGCACATAGCAAGAAATTTTATTAGGGGTGGGGAAAACAACAACCGAGTTTCAACATTTAAATATTTCTTATGCTCCTTGTTTTTAAAGCATCATCCATGAAACATGCATGTTTCTGGCGTTTTCTCCTGAACAACTGTGTTCAGATTTAAGCAGACAAATAGAAAGTTTGATTTCATTGAAATGACAAGTTTTAAAAGTTTTGATATTAAAGTTCCAAGCTTCTACTTTGGATCAATGCCACCATTTGCTCATAAATCTTTCCTGCAAAGCACTTGTAAACCTCTCAATGCCCAATATTGCTGACTTCATTGAAAAGTAAAATGGAATTAAACTGTAAACGCAATAGTAAACCCATTATTACAAAACTTATTGACCGCGCTCAGTTGCAGGAAAAGATAGTTTAGCACTGCACGTAATTAAATTTGTACAAGTCAAGGGCTTCTTGAAAATACAATAACTTCTCTGCAGAATTTGAAACCCTAATGGGAAAAAATTCAAAGTTAGTTTCATTTTAGTCACATGCGCTTTGCCAACAAGACGGATTGCAAGCTCAAGGATGGGTATTAGCGAAGGATGAGGCAGTCGTCTCGGGCCCTTCTTTTTCAGAGATACCTTGCCCCCCTTGAGAGCTTTGCACCATTGTTTAGTTAAAAATGTTATGTACCACTCTAGAGCCACATTTGAAGAAACTCTGAAGCAAGCCATATGTTTTTCAAAATAAAGCAAAAATTATGGGAAAATGTGCCATAGGAGGCAGTTTTCAATTGTGTAGCTGCAAAACTTTACAAAATTTTGTTTCTTTTGTATGCATTTTATGCTCTTGAATATAGAAATTGAATGTGAAACAAATTTAGCTCTTTTATCCACGTAATCCCACATCTACCTTTCGCAACGGCGATGTTTTGGGGCCCTTTCTGAGAGCTTGCCCCTGAATTTTGATATGCACCCCTGTGCAAGTTATTTCAGTATCTGTAAGTAATGGCAGTGTCAATTCGCTCAGCCCTTGCAAAATGAAAATCATCTTGCTACTTATAGTAGCTTTTGCTACTGACTCTTCTCCTTGCAGATAAATGATTTCAAATAATTCACTGTAGGATAGGGTGGCAAATAACATCAAATGAAAGTTGAAACATTGAGCTTATGAACAGCAGGTCGGAGTGTAATATCTTGAAAATATTGATTTTTACTCGCCGGCAAGGTAAAGGGAAATAATTAATGAAAACGTTGAGGCTCCACATAACTGTGATTGAATCGTCACAATACATGTCATCACAAATCAATATCTAGAATGAATGCTATTGCTGCTAAACAGTTGCTATGGCGCAATGAAGAAGACTTTGAAACTGAATCGCTTCTTAGTCAAAGTTTGAGATTCAAGACACATAAAATTTATATCGCCGTCATATTCACGCATGTAATTTAAAAACTGCTCAAAAACAAAAATCTATGATATTGATTTAAGGCTACGCTGACACTGGAAACAAGGATAGGTTATATTTGTAACATCCACGATTATTAGAGAGGAATTTGCGATGGTCTTCAAATGAAGCTTACATAACCATTAGGTGGGATACAGCAAGCTGGTGCGCCAAAAACAGCTGCCAAAAGCGTTACTCCAATTGTTTTTACTTGCGGTCATTGATGATTACAAAAGGTCAGATACAAGTTTGTGTTCGACTAAAAGCTGAAGTAGGATAGGTTCCTTGAGGCAGCTTCGCTGATTTGCACTGAAGTATTTCTTTGGCTTATACCGTATATACGCGCTTATTAGCCTCATCCGCAGATAAGCCGCAGCAGAAATTTTAGCCATATATCGAGAATCAAGGGTAATTCACAAGTAAGCCGCAGGTCAATTGACCTTTTCACCAGTGAAGACCCTGCGCGATCAATCAACCACTAAATATTGAATTTTACAGGCAAATGTAATGAAGGTCAATCTTATTGTTCAAAACCTAAGAAATCTTCTTCGTCTGAAGAAGGAAGTTCGTCTATAAGTACGGTAGATCGTCGTACTTTCGCCCATTGCCAAATGGCATTTGCGGTTTGACTGGATGACTGAAATTCGGTGATAGTTCATGCGAAAACGTTGTCCCTCTGCGTATGTTGCGCGTATAAGCCGCAGGCACAATACAGGCCATATTCCAGGTAAAAAAGTGCGGCTAATAAGCGAGTATATGCGGTACTTCAAATATTTTATTAACCTGAAAACTTTGGAATTGGGGCTGGCATTCCCCCGTTGTCCCCATAGCTACGCGCCTGGTGGCAACCGTATTCTGATGGCAGGCCACAGAACAGCGCAGGAATTCTTGATTGAGCGAAGGTCATGTGCACACCGATTCGGTAATTCATATTAACCAACACAATTTTCAACAATCATGAGAATTCAGTTTACATAGGAAATCTGTAGCCTACAGTGTTCATTTTTCTCATTTATTCCCTGGTTTTATGCTGGGGAAACATTTCCAACAGTAATGTAACCATGAAATTTGCACAACTACATTACTTTTTATCACAAAATGTTGGGGGGGACAAAAGATATTATGTCCCCCCTGTCCAAAAGTTGGGGGAGCATGTCCCTCCCGTCCCACCCATAAACTCGGTCCCTGCTAGCAAGTAATGAGGTTCAAGTACCGCCATTGTTGCGTCAGCGTCATAACGCGGCCCTCGGGTTACTTTATAAGTTTTCATTTGGCCCAAGGGAACAATTTAAGTATGAGACCCTTGATGTAAACCCAGGTTGTCCGTCATCCCAGCCGCATACCTTCTCTCCTTCTCTGCTCGACTGATATTCGACGAGACATCTGCGCAACCTGATGTTTTTACGGTTGTGAAATATCCTGTCGGAGCGTTGAGTGTGTTTTACTCCACTGTTTTAATGCGCAGCCTTCTATTTTTGCAGGTGTGAACTCAGGCCCGTAGCCAAAGGGGAGAAACGGGGAAAGTGCCTCCCAAATTTCGTTGTATCCAGTAAATTTAGTTTCAAAACATATAATAAAAACAAAAATATTCCGCCTATTAAAAATAATTTTTCCCTCCAAGCCTTAAACCTGCCTACGGGCCTATGTCACTGTGTGAACTGTCGTAGCACTGAGTGTGTTCTACTACCCCTTTTTTATATCCATCCCCCTTTATTTTTCAATAATATTCACCTTTCAGAAAGCGATACACATAAACATTTGGGTTTAATCTTTCATCACAGTCTCTCTTAGCATACTCACATTCTCCACCTTCATGAGAAAGTAATGACCAAAATAAATTGTCTTCGCTCATTCTCAAATTCATTACCTCGCCACTCTCTTCTTACTATCTACAAAACAAACATATTACCGATTTTTGACTATGGAAGCATTATTTATGACAACTGCTCCGATAGCGACAAACATCTGCCGGATAAGGCCCAACTCTCCGCCGCTAAAATCATACTAGGCTGTTTAAAAACTACATCCTCTTCAGATGTTCTACTTGATCTAAACCTCAAAACCTTAATCCATCGCAGAGAAATATCTATACTCCGCTATTTTTCTAAAATAATTTTTCGTTTGGTACCCTG
>Ga0210059_1003082_pt1 | contig 26538 bp, 19 predicted proteins | sample Ectturendosymbi2_FD_188042 | JGI IMG/M metagenome (GOLD analysis project Ga0210059, IMG submission 188042) | Ecteinascidia turbinata endosymbiont from Florida, USA - Sample 2 (SPAdes) (version 2) | ecosystem: Host-associated > Tunicates > Ascidians > Unclassified | place: Key West, Florida... | reverse complement strand
ACCATTAACATTTGCTGTGATAAATTGGAGGAAATTCTAGCTTTTTCCTGAATGCTTCCGCGGGCCACTGAAAACTCTGCGGCTGGCCACATGTGGCCCCCGGGCCGCTAATTGCCGAACCTCGCCTTATATAATACTTTGTGAAGAGTGAAAGCATGGCTTCAAACGACATTGCTCGATTAACGCTTGCCTTGTTCATGTATGATGAGCGTTTACCCCGAAAAAATTAGCAGACAAGCAAGGTTATATTGAAAGTGTGCGTAATCCCTTCGAACGAGATCTCAGACGTTTGCAGATCATGTTTTTAAGCAGCCCGTAACTAAGGGGGGCGCAGGGAGGGTTTCTTCACCCCTGGAAAAATGTGCTGGACATAGTTCAAAACTATTGTATTTCTAATCGAGCTTACTAATGTCATGCAGTTGTAATATTATCCCCTCTCAGATAACCCTTCGCTCCCCACAGTGTCCCAAGCTGGTCATTGACCTGTTGTTAAGTTACGCTGACATGTCAATTCTGCAGATAGCCTATTGTGTAAGATAGACCAATATCATAAATCCAATAAATTTTCGAGAAGTTTTGGGAGTATGCCAAAAATATCTGCACATACTCAGTCGATGTGGAGAACGCATATGACCGGTTCTTTCGTGAAAAGCTTTGGGGAGTGTTGCTGGAGTACGGTGTTGACGGCCGCCTGGCATTGCATGGCCGTCAAGTCATTGTATTCCTTCTCAGAAATTTGTGTCCGTGTTGGCGGAGTTAAATCACTACCGTTCACCCTGGGTGTTGCACTCCGGGAAGAGTGCCTGCTGTCACCACTCATCTTAATAGTCTATAATGAATTGAATAGACAGTCACAGCCAGCGGCGTAACCAGCCTAAAATTTTGGTGGAGTCAAATCTTTTCACTTTAAGCGAGCACCAATCTTTTGCTTGGGATATCGCCTCTCAAAATCAAAAAATGACAAAATATCCTGGAAATTTTGGGGGAAACGCCCCCTTGGGCCACCCTGGCTCTCAAGTATTGGTTGCTTCGGCATGTGTACATCTAGATTATAATATCTCAGAAAAGATTGGCAAGGCAAGTCCTGCTGGCTACACCTGCGGGAAAGCAGCACAGAGGTCGTCCAAGGACCAGGTGGTGTGAGTGGCGATTTTGGTGATTGAGACATAACTTGTTTCAGAACGATTTTCACCTCTTCGCTGTTGTAGTTGTTCGTTATAAAAACGAAAAATACTTTTGTTACAAAAAGTAAAACTTTTTTGTTTTGAAAAATTTAATTCCTTTTCTCGCAATACATTTCATTTACCGTGTTTTTGATCAAGTCTATAGAACGGTCGCTTATAAAATATGAGTTATTGTTTTAGCGATGAACTTAACTTTTGTTGACCAAATTTAAAAGACTTCTTCGAGCACAAAATTAATCAAATAATTTTTTATAAATCACACAAAATTCTATTAAAGTTTTGAAGACGCTGATAACAGGGACCTGACTGGGGGGGCGGGGGTCAATGCTCCTGGGCGGCACTTTGGTCAAAAGAAGAAATAGCAAATGTTTTTTCACGAATGAACCTGAAGTTAGATTCAGGTTTTAGATTTTGTTTAAGGTTGGACCTACCATACGTCTGGCGGGGACTGTCCCGGTTAGCAAAATGTCCCGGAATTTCACTTCAGTGTAATTTTCAAAATGAACTCCAGCCTGATGATGCATTGTTATGAAATAATTCCGTCCTGAAAGGCTTGACTTTGCTTTAACCCGTGGCTTGGGGGGCGGCACTTTTCGACTGTGGGTAGTGGCGTAACTGATCGGGGAGCAGGGATGTTCGCCGCCCCCTGGCAAGCTAAATGCAAACATTGGCCCCCTCTTAAAGATTTCATAAACTGCAGAATATGAAAGTGATTTTACAAGTTTTAGAAATCCGTTGGTCTTGACGTTTTAAATACTGAAATAGTGTCGTGTTCACTGTTTAGCATACTAACAGTCATCAAATGAATCCAAAATCGAAGTTGTTGCAACGGCGTGCAGTACGCAGTACATCATCTTGAACGTGCATAAGGCATACTGCATACTCTGTGTGATGTAATAATCGCCCGTAGTTGTGGAACGTTGCCCGCTTCTGCGGCCATTATATTTCTGCTTACTTTGGAGTGTGTGATGCAGTTGTGAATACGTTATGTTTGAAAACTGTCGTGTACTTTGACTTGAGATTAGACTAGTGGTTCTTGATCTGGGGTAAATTTACCCCAGGGGGTAAATCTCATATTCCAAGGGGTAAATTTACTGAACCATAAATTCCAACCAATGTAGAGTTTTATAAATCATTCTAAACTGTAGGAGCTTGTTAATTTCGTATTTTCAATAAATGAGCACCACTGAGTGTGTTGGGGGTAAATCTGATAATCTTGTTCGATAAAAGGGGTAAGATATGTAAAAAAGGTTAAGAACCACTGGATTAGACAGAGACCTTGAGATTAGAATACAGAGAAAGTTGGGTAGCGACACTACAACTTCTTTTCTCGCTTTGCAAAGCCAGTTTAACAAAGCTGTTTGAAATTCACCGCTGAAGTTGTATCAGCAGTAGTGTTCATTTCAACATCGCGGCTGGAGGTGGTAACTTTGGTTTCTGGCCATCCCAACAGCGGGTACGGCAGTTATCGTCTGCGCAGCGCACTTTACACCTTGAAGTACGCGATGAAGTGATACACATCTACAAATTAAAGGTTTAAAACGTTTTGACAGATTTAAGCGTTGAAGCCTGTGGTTCCCGTAGTATGGGTCGCGACCCAAACAAAGGTTGCGATTTCGCAGAGGATCAGAAAATAGGTCGCGCCGAGGCGATCAAAACCTAAACCTGAGTTGTAATTATTCAAACTTGTTCGCTTGTTTGTTTGTAGTGTAGCGTAGGTACTTGAGAAAAGAGTAAACTGCTGACACTGAAAACAAAGTTAGCGACCTACTGCCAAAAATCATCCATACAATCAATATTTTTGTCGTATTAAGATACGCTGTTTGAGACTTCGGTCGCAAGATGTACACCAATTCAGATTTCAGTCACGCTCGAAAAAGTTTTGGAACCGCTGGTTAAAGCAGTATGCAATCATTATCGGGAGTCGTCTGATAACCATCCACATCCGGATTCACTATCATTTCTCAACTTTTTCTGAGTATTGCAAACGCTCTATATGGCAATTTGGCACTAACGTTATCAATCAAACTTTGGGTGTGTATCCCATTTCTTTACTTAGAGATCTTTGTAATGTTGATTATGCAGTACAGATTGCAGTTTCGACAACGAAATACAAATATGTGCAACATAAATATACGAAGTAGGATTAAATGTGAAATCTGGTGCTCAAAAACGTAAAGAGAAAGCACAACAGCAAATTGAAAGTTCTGCTGCAAAGTTCAGAAAGCTGATATAATTTTTTGCTGCTTCATCACCCCGACTAAAAACAATTTAGCTAAAATAGGTCAGTTTGTAATGCTTTACTAGTAATTATCCAAGTTCAAAGACAAGGTCTTCTTGCCTTTGCTGCTGCAAATTTATTGATTTATTTCATCAAAAATTGATATAATTTAAAAGGCCACATGTATTGACCTAGGAAATATCTAACGCCATAGGAGCTCAATGAGAAGTTCTTGGTCAACAACTTTGTGACATGAATTGCGACAATCATGTCCATCCACGGAGATGTTCAGTTTATAAGCAAACTCAAATACAAAACACATGTAGCAGTAATTGAAAAGTTCACATTTATGACTAGTATACTTAACGCTGTTGCACAATTTCATTATTATCTTGAAAAAGTAGTCAGTATTAGTTGCATTTTCTTGTGATTTCTCTTTCATCCACTCCATATTAAGGATATACGCAAGACAAATAGTAATACATAATTAAATTGATTTTATAATTAATGCCAACCATCAAATCATGATTTAAATTCACTGAAAACAAACGGTTGTTCGTCTCAAGTTAAAAATATCTCGCAGAAGCATTTGATACCTTGGTCAAAACAATTTACATGCTTTTGTGCGCCGCTGAGCATCTCCATCCGACGCTTTTAGCCATTTACTTCACAACCTGTTGTTAAAATGTCTTTATTTTCTTCCCACTTCCGTATTAAAATTTGATAATAAGTGAAAGTAGTTATAGCTGGTGCGCTGTTTCAGTGTTTGTCATCCTCTTGTGTTCATGGGAAGGGAGAAATGGGCGTTTGCTACCACCTGGAAATTGGGTCTAAGAACCAAAAATTTCTAGAACACCTAAAATCAGCAGCTTAATTGACTTAATTCTTGCAAAGACAGTTTCATTTGCCAGTATGACACTCACACTGCACAAGAGCCGGATTCACTGTTCGGGCATCATGCAGTGACGACTGATGAGCTTACAGTTCACTAAATCCGCTACATTGCCTGCAGAGGCAGAATGCGAAACTTGGGGGAGGATAATTTTTAAATTAGCCTTTAACGCGTAACAATAACATGCCAACAAAGGTTCAAAGTTGCGGCAGTAGGCGTTTTGGTGCATATGACTGTTGAACCCAGACATCTGTGGCAGGTAATGCAGCGAGGCAGTGACTGCTGATAGCAATAAGTCACGGTGTGAAAAGAAACATACGATGTGAAAACTAAAAAGAAATAATGCTGCCAACGAGTTTTATACGGTGTGAAAAGAAACACTGCTGCCCAATGGCGTACGGGGCGGGGGGGGGGGGCGGCCGCTACCCCTGCTTGAAAAATTCAGGGCAAACTCCTTTTTCAGGGCAAGCTCAAGTTGCTCAAAAATCCCGAAAGATAAAAAATATTTCAATACAGTGAAAAATGTCAGGGAAATTTCTGTTTTTCAGGCCAAGCGCAGGTTGTTCAAAATTCTGAAGGATAAAAAATATATATTCAATACAGTAAATTCAATGCACACTTTTTTTTCAGGGAAAGCACAAGTTGCTCAAAAATCCTGAATGTAAAACTATATTCAATACAGTGAAAAATTTCAGGAAAAACTCTGTTTTCAGAGCAAGCGCAAGTTCCTCAAAAATCGTTATTTCAATGCAGTGAAAATTTTCAGGGCAAGCTCTGTTTTTCAGGGCAAGCGCAAGTTTATCAAAATTCTGAATGATTCAAACTATATATATTCAATACAGTGAATTCAGGGCACACTCTGTTTTTCAGGGCAATCCACAAGTGGCTCAAAAGTCCTGAAAGATAAAAATATTTCATCAGAGTGAAAAGTTTCAGGGCAACTCTGTTTTTCAGAGAAAGAAAGTTGTTCAAAAATCTGAATGATAAAAAATCAGTGACGGGCCGTCAGGGAAGGCAAGGGAGTTCCTCCCCTAGCATAATCATGAAATGTGCAAAACGAGTTAGGATCCAAAATAACAAATTGAATAAAAATTTGTCCTTTCATGTTGAAAAGGTGCAATTATTGTATGATTCTAATCATTTTCATAGTCAATACATCTGAATTTGCATATTTCTTCTTCAAGTCAGGACAGTCACGAAGGGAGGCAACGACTGCTTGTGCCTCCTCTCACCGGGTGGCATTCGCATTGAGCAGTTTGTCATAAACTGTGGTTGTGTTGCGATCGGAAATCCCGAGCGGCACATGCGCAAAGCTTCGCACTGTGGCAGCAAGCAACAATAGAGTTCACATGCCATGATCACTCTATTATTGCTTATTCGCGCCACATATATGTATGGTGTTGTTCTTCACGCACATCCCGTTCGCGGTGAATCGCACATTCAACGCAACACCACCGGAGAGGTTGCAACAACATCCCCTCGTTTTTACAACGAACCGCACCGATCGCACTTTCTTTGTGTGAAGGCTGCACATTCGCACATTCAACGCAACACCACCGGAGAGGTTGCAACAACATCCCCTCGTTTTTACAACGAACCGCACCGATCGCACTTTCTTTGTGTGAAGGCTGAACTCCGCACAATCTTCACATCCTGGTCACAGCACCATTTTGTTGCGATAGGAAATCCCGAGCGGCATATGCGCAAAGCTTCGCACTGTGGCAGCAAGCAACAATAGAGTTCACATGCCATGATAACTCGATTATTATTTGTTCGCGCCACATACATGTATGGTGTTGTTCTTCACGCACATCCCGTTCGTGGTGAATCACACGTTCAACGCAACACCCCGGAGAGGTTGCAACAGTGGTGAGCGCTTGCCGTGCAATCACCTTTGTCAGCTCTGTAACCTTTATGTCAGTAACAGTGTAATGTTTGTATACACTTTTAATATATGTACTCCTTCTACCATATGCTCTCGCATTCCATAGACTGGCACTTACTTGTCGTTGTGCATGATATACTGAATATGTAGCGTTATGTCACATCAGTAGCTGGTCAGGCATGCAGCTTCAGTAGTAAGGCGGCGAAGGGAGGCAGCCAATATCTCTGCCTCAATGAAAACGTGTGATTGTTACGACATAGTTAGGCAATTCTATCCTAGTGATATGGCATCACTGGCGTGACTGACAAGTCGCGTTGGGAAAACTTGCTATGAAGATGTGTGGACTACAATAGGCCCGTCGCCAGGATATAGCTGCAGGGGGGGCCACAAACCAGAAGGGGGAGCACATTTTAAAAATACTGCATTGGATGTATGTAGCAACCAGGGGGCCAAACGTGAAATGGGGGGCACAGATTTTAAATGGGGGGGTAGGGCACCACTGGCCCCCCGCTGGCGACGGCCCTGGACTACTACAGGATTTTGTGACATGAAAAATTTTCCAAGAAGCCTCAGCAGACATGCCAGGTCACAAAATAACATTCAAAACCAAAATTGCTTTAAACACTTTTGGAAGCGCAATGATATACTTTGACTTGGAACGAACAGCGGATACTAAATATCAGCGTTCACAATGCTAAGGTAAGGGAAAACCGAGAGATTTTGAAAGAGCTCATTGATGTAAATTGCTTCCCAGCCAAACAGCAATCAGCATTTTGTAGTAAGGATGAGAGTTCGATTTCCTCTAATCGTGGCAACTATGTGGAACTTTTACATACTCTTGCTGCGAAAGATTAGCTAGACATTTAGAGACTGTGTTTTCTGGCTCCTCAATCATAATTCAGAACGATTTAATTGCAGCAATAGGTGATGTGGTTAGATATGATATAAAGGAGATAAGTGCAGCTCCATTTGTTGCTACAGAAGTAGGCGAGTCAACGGATGTCATAAACAAAGCTCAGATCTCTGTCATTATGTGGCTAAAAGCGAGGTGGCTTGTGAAGTGAAGGAAGCGTTCTTGGGATTTGATGATGTGAGTAATGACAGACGAGCCGCTGCTATATTTTTTTAGTTGTCCTTCCTGTTTCCATTTATTCATGTTTGCTTATTTTACATGGCGAACAACCAGTACTATTTAGTCAGTTTGTGAAGAAAATTGGTTAGTGTTGCTGCGCACCAGAGCGCGGCGTTAACCTGCCGCGCTGTGTGCAGACGTGCTGACATAGTTGCTTCATTCAAGCTTCCTAGTGTGGATGTGGGGGCGAATGAAGCACCCGGGGATGCTGTCCGTGTGAGGCTGTCATATTCTAGTACCAAAGGAGAGGACCCTTAAGGTACGTCTACGGATGAACATAGTCGTGCAAATGTGCTCCGTGTTGCTTCTGATTGCTTTTTGTGGCCGCATCGTATCCTTGTATTGAGCGGTTGCTTTTTGTGGTTCGTATCGAATGTATTTTGTACTTCCTTCGCCAGTGCGTTGAACCTCCGGTTCGATTTAATTTTAGGCGGGGGAAGATGAAGTGAATTGGTGCGTGTTGTTATGCACTGGTGATCTACAACACTGGGCGCAGTCGTGCTTTTACTTTGCATATTTCATTGACGTTCTCTGCAGCTGCCGATCATACCGGTGGTCTGCATTCTCGATTGGATCACTACATGCATTCTGAACGTATGCATAGGTTGCAAGAGTGTTTCAAATTTTCAGTCAGACCGTTAAACAAGTACCGTTAGGTGACAAGTCACTTCAGTTTGGTCCTCCTTCATGCTACTTTTTTAAAATCGAGAATCCCCATTGTGCCTATACGTGTGTAACAAATTACGATATGGAATAGAAAGCATAAGCAGTAGTCATTCTGCAAGCAGCCAGTTGAGTGGTGAATTTATGCTACTCCATTCAATTCATACACTCGCAAATTTGGCTTTGAAAGAGACAGTGCCTGCCCAGTCGCAAACCTCACCGCACGTCACTGTAAAAAAAATATATTCAATACAGCGAATTCGGGGCAAGCGCAGGTTGCTCAAAATTCCTGGATGTAAAAAGTATATTGAATACAGTAAAAATTTTCAGGGCAAACTTTGTTTTTCAGGGTAAGCGCAGAGTTGCTCAAAATCTTGAATGGTAAGAAATATATTAAGTACAGTGAAAATTTTGCGGAAAAACTCTGTTTTTGAAGGCAAGCGCAAGTTGCTAAAAAATCCTGAACATTGAAAATATTTTCATTACAGTGTATTCAGTGCATATTCACTTGGGGTGATCCGTGTAATTTGGGCTAGTGTAGTGTGTAATCTGGACTAAAGTCGTGACTGGTTATAGTGACATTGATCTGGACCAAGTCCTCGTTTTTTTTAATGCCAGGTTTCCGTGCTTTTTTTAGAACTCTTCTGTTATCTGTTGCAACATTGATCTTAACACCAAATGTTACCTGACTGGCTAAGGTAGGGAAATTTTGAAGTTAATTTCGTGAATGCAGTGTGTAATTTGGACCAACCAGGTGGCGGTTTGTGTAATATGGACCGGTGTTACGAATGACAATACTTGTATAAAGTACTTGGAAAGTGTATTATATGCTACATTTATAGGAATATCGTGCAGTACTGTACATGGTACAATCACAGTATACAAATACGATGCATTACGTATAGGCACACTGGCACATGCATTTTGAGTGTGTGTTTCATTTCCCGAGGTGCAATCTTTCGTAGAAACGGGCGGCACGGACGTGGAGATTGCTTGGCCCCATGAGTGCGCCGTGCGCGTCTTTAAGTGCCATGCTCAAGCGCACAGAAATGATAACACAGGCAGTTGTAGGGAGTCAGACCATTTGATCCGGAACCATCGCTTTTAACCTTTGCATGGCGTCATTGATGTCGCGCACATATTTGCGTCAGTAACGGCGATCACCGTAAGGTTTCTTGTCTGGGAGAACACAACATGCAAGGAACATCACCCCCGTGTGCAAGCAAGGTAACTACAGAATTTGCCTGTAAGAGCACCTCTAGAAGATTGTATAAAGAACGTTATTGCCGAAATGACGTTACAAGCGAATTGAAATGCATGTAAAAGATGCCATCGGGACCGAACAAAATGTAACGTAACAGGCGAATTGACGTTACAGACGAAGCCTTTATAAACGAATTCAACTGTATAGAACAGATTTACAAGAGGTTTCAGGCCCCATTCGCATTAAACTGAAAAAGTTACTTTCAGGGCAAATTTTTCCCGCCCTCCCAGTAAAATGCCTTCCCGTACGCCTATGTTGCTGCCAACAAAGCGCATTTTTGGGACTGTTGCAGCAACGTGGGTCATTTTCTTTGTGGTGTAGCAAAGGTAAACCGTTATGTGAACGTCTATTTGCATTTGTGTGGTCAGCAACCTGAAATGGACAACCGAATGTCGACTTTGCCTACCCTGGAAAAATTTTTGCGGACGCCCATGCCTGTGTTATTTGTGTTTACAAGCTAACATCTGCTTTGTACCTCGCTATATAACCATTTTTATGTTATTCGAGTACCCTCTGTTCCAGCCTCTCGGTTAGCGTGTCATTCAATGTGCGATTCACCACCAACGGGGTATGTTCGAAGACTTACAACCATATATATGTGGCGCGAACAAACGAAGACTTAAACCCATATATATGTAACGTTTGTGAGTTTTCAGGAACTAATTATTGCATGCCCACACGATGGCTAACGGGCCCCCTTCAGAAAATCCCCTGGCTCAAACCTCTGGTTACGGCACTGACTGTAGGGGGGGCGGCACTTTTCGACTCGCCCTGGGACGGCACTTCCCTATGTCGGGTCCCTGGCTGATAATGAGTAACAGAACTGTAGCTAAAGCATAGTAAAAATCCGCCTGCAGAGGGTGAGCTAGATGCAAAATTTATTGGAAGAGCCAGAAAAACATAAAATTGCAAACCGTGCAAGAAAAGCACCGTGTTACCATAATCATTTCTAAGTTTGTTTAATATCCATGTTCCGGTTTTTAACCAAACAAAGCACTGTCACAAACACAAGCACCTTCAGTTCTGTTTAGTGAAATTAACAGAATTAAATGTGGCAAACAATGCACAGAATGTGAACGGGTTAGACGTGTTTTTTAAAATTTATATTATTCTTGGGTTCATATTGCTATTGTGAGACACAGATTTTCTTTGCCATATACCAGTGCTCCTCACAACAAGTTTAGAATTTTTGCAAAAGACGAAACGTGAACAACTAACTTCAATTCAAGAACTGCTAGTTTTCGCAAAAACACCGAAATTTCGATTACAAGCTCTTGGCTTCCGGTTTTCGAGGAATCAGCCTACGTGGGCTCTGCTTTCATGACTTTGCGATGATCCAGACTTGCACAAATAGAATTCTATCTGAATTAGATTTCCGTACTGAGGATGCGTAATTTTACGTGAAATCGATCTCCTGGGAAAAAAAATGCTGATTAGACTTCGTAGCCTTTGTGGAAATTGCTTACTTGAATATTGAAAGTTAAGTAGAAATTCCATTTTTAGACGTGCAGGGATAGAAATAAACTAATTTTGGGGGGTATGGAATAAGGTACAGTGATTAAATAAAACGGACGTTGGAACTTTATTTCTGAACAACAATGATAAGTGAAATATTTGCATAACTTGTGACATAAATGCTCACGAAAAGCAATAAAATATATTTTCATTATACACTCTCTGTGCTTGATAAGTTTACAGCCTTGGTAATATCCAGAAATCAACGGTGCGACAAGCTGACAAACACCAGACAAAAAGCACTGAAAAGTTTTGTATTGCGATAACTAAGCGAATAGGTAAAGGAAATGCCACCGATTGACATTTTTTGACCAAGCTTGGATCTAAGCTATGTTTCATCAAAACTATGTTACAGGCACCTGCACAAAAACTGAAAATCTAGTCATAAACTGTAAATAAATCCATCACTAAAATCAACCAGCAGCGGTAAAAGCGCAAATAACAATGCAACACCTATAAATAAATGTGCAAAACAAGATCAGGGAGCGGTCAAACAAAACAGCTTTAAACCTTCACTGTACATCGGTAATAAAGAAACCTCGGCAATCTTTGGCGGTCATATACAAATTTCAAGGAACTTGATGCTCAGTACCTGCTAACAGAAAGTTCAAATTTCCTTTCGTTTTTGATCAAAACTTGTTTCACCTTCATCCTATCACAATCAAACGTTTCCTGCATTTTTAATTCAGCAAAGGATAATAGTGAAACGAGAACATCCTGCATATAGTGTTTGGGGGAACTTCTCAGCGAAATACTACCGTTGTTTTCTATTCAGGGATGAGGCTCACACAAAATAAAGTGTCTATAAAGGCGTGTTTATTTGTGACATTGACCCATTTCCGTGCCTATCCAGGCATTATCCAGTGATTTTACTACACGCGGTTTCGGGCGTATTCCTTTTCTGCGACGCCGACCATCAGCTTGCAGTATCGAGCAGAGTTTGCAGAAACTGCGTAAATCATTTTCTCGATTTTCCATTCGAAGATGTGTTTCTGTGCGTTCCGGGTGTTCGACCCACGTCCTCCATTGCAAGTATTCTGCGTAAGCGGTCTCGTTTGCGGCAAGATACTTGAGATAAGTCACCAGCTCCCCAGGATCAGTGTAGTCGCTGGCGTGAATAAAGGAACGGCTCGGGGCCACTTTGAGGAGGTCTGATTTTTTCGATCCCCACACAATCGGCACGGCACCGGATCGAAGACCATTAAACCAAAACTTTTCCGTGAAATAGTCTTTGCAATCGATTGAATTTTCAAAAGCAAAGTAAAAACGATATTCACTCAGTTGCTGATAAAATGATTCCGAATACGTGCCTTGACCGATCTGTTTTCCATTGAAACAACGGCCGTACGTGTCCACCTCTAGCCCTGCGTCCATTAAGCTTTTCGCGTATGCCATGCGCTTGTAGTAACAGTTACTGACCGCCCAAGCCGCCATCTTATTCGCTTTTCTCTTTCTGGCAAGAAGCTCTTCAATTGGTGGTTCTTTGTGCTTTGCAAGCTCTCTCAAAATGAGATTGATGCTTCCGTAGGGCGCGTAGACGTCAGCGTCCAATCGGTAGTGAAAAGTCAAGTTGAAAAAGTTATTATTTAAATTCTCCGCCCAATTTCTTGTCGTGTGAAGAGGACTTTCAAGCGTCCACCAGGCATAAAGCTGCCACCGATATCTGCAAATTATAAACGAGAAATTCACTCTTCGGCCAACTAAGAAACAGAAACGGAAATGCGAAGCCACGGAAATGACTTCAATTCAAGTTGGGAAAATCGTATCCGATCTGGATAACCTATTTTTCCCGTTATTCACATCCCTTAATGAAAAAACACCCCACTAAACACAAGTACCCGTGATTTCAACTTTTTAGATATCATGCGAACTACTGCTTTTGTTGTATGGACGGTATGGAGAAGACAGCTCAATTTGAGATGAACGTGTCATGAAGTCGGAGTATCAAACCTTTAGGCCAATGATGCGTACCAAATCTACTTCTACACAGTCTGTAACATCGACTGCTGCCTGGTCATAAATTATATTCCGCTACGGTCAGCAGCAACTTACAATAAACCGTAAAATTATATAAGAACACGCAGTGTGTCGGGAGTGTGACCTCATTTCCAAAAATGGTATTGCCAAAACCACAACTGCAATAGACCTGGATACTGCAATATAAAGTATTCATCGTTTCCAGCAAGTGCAAGTTTGTGGAAAGTAAAACTTTTGAAAACTTTGTAACATTCAAAGGTGAAGCACAAAATTCAGCAAGAAAAAAGTTTTCTTGAATAGCGTCTTTCACGAACTTTTTAGAATTGGTAGAAAAGACTCCGCTTAGAAAAGAGGTAAGCCTGTTTGGGAACCCAAAATTTTCAGTTCGTCGTTGCCCCTAAATACATATTAATTGCTCCTAATATATGAGATAGGAAGGTAGATTTATTCGTGCATTTTTGTGAATCAAACCACGAAGAAACAGAAATGCAATGAAAAGAACAAAACAGCACAAGGGTAAAAATTGATTGCACGCCTATAAAGAACAAAATGAGAAAAACAATTGAGGGCTTGAGAAATTTGCAAATTGGTGTGAACTGCATATTTGAGACAAAAAGGGTTGGCGAAAGACGTTGTGAGTCAGCTGCTGATCCAGATATATTGTTGGCATAAATCAATGCTACTTGACAGCGTTTCACGTGAAAAGGACAAATGAAGTAACAACATGCAATAAATTGAACATCAGACAGAGGTTAGTAACAAACCGCAGTATGAAAGAAAAACAAAAGAACACAGATGGTGAAAAACATGACCATGTACGTGCAAGGTGGATTAAGCAATTGTAAAGGTGACGGGTATTGCACTAAGACGAAGAAACTATATACAAAATTACAAAAAAGTGGAAGAAACATATGAATGAAGAATTAACTGGCATATTGGCAAGACAACAAGGCATTTCCATGCTCTTCTACGAATGAAAAAGATGGAAGTAAATTCAAATTTTCAGCAATTGCAAATCGACATTTTAGACCAATAAACAAGAAAGTTGACCCAGAGATATTTCATTCTGGGTAAACGGTATTTTGCGAAAAAATTTTCGTTTTGAAATAACTGCTTTGACGGGAATAGTAAAACTAGCTGACGCCAATACGACCAACGCAACAGACCCACATGGACGAAAATTTGACCCAAAACAGAGCGTTGTTAGAATGTTATGACCCAAAACACAGCGTTGGTAGAATGCGTCAGCAGGATGGCTTTCGTAAGGTTGGCATCCGTACTCCAGTGAAAGCCATTATTGGGAACGACGTATTTTCCAGTCTTCTTTTTACCGCAGATTGTGTATTGATCTATTCATTTTAGCATTGAGTTTGCTTACTTTCTCTGCTCTTGCTTTAGTTTTTCAACTTTTCACCCGCAAGCATTGCATCCAGATTTCAGAAATGAGGGTACGCACTTGAAATCGATTTCCCATTAAACAAATTTTCTGTTGGATGCAACTTATGGAGGCAAGTTACTTTATCTTGTATGTTTTATTTCTGCATGTGGGAATGTCCAACTTTTCAGATCAGCCAAACTGTCTTGAAGCAACCGGGACCAAGCTAGGAACTGCCTATGCTTTGTTAATCAATTACCAATATTCACTCACTGGGAAATTAAAACTTTTGCGGGTAAATTATCAATTTCCATTTAAATGCGTATATATCACTACACCTGTTATTGATATTCTCATCGGCATATTGCAGAAACTTTGAAGTAATTGCTTGTTCATCACTAACTTCCAAATGTTGTTGCAGTCCAGATGTCCCATCTTGTTTTGGTTTATATTTTGAGGAAAATACACATGCCAGAGACATTAGCGTCACCGTCAAAACTCTAAATCTAAGCTGTTGTTGGGTTTTGTTTTTTTTTAATTACAGCAGTAACTAACGCTTTACGCAAGTTTGGATTGTTAAATATTTGATTTTTTCCGCTTTTTCAGCTATACTGTAGTTTTGGTTGCTTCATCCTGCGCTGTTAGGCATTGGAATCCAGATAAAAACTTTCCACAGGTTACAATAAAGGAGACATTACATTCCTTAACTCACTGCGTTATTTTTTAATATCCTTTATCTACGCTTTCACGGTACTCCAACAGTGGTCCAAATTTTTTAAAATAATTTGAGAGATATGTCGTGTTGAGGGCCGCCTGGCACTGCATGGCCGTCAAGTCATTGCATTCCTGCTCAGACGTTTGTGTCTGTGTCAGCAGAGTTACATCACAACCGTTAATCGTGGGCAGCACTGGATTTAGGGGGGGCAAAGGGCCCGGGCGCCCCACCATGTTCTGGTGTTTAACCGTATGTACGACATGTGCGTGCCACTTATTAATTTTTATTAGCGAGGAAAATTTGTTTGTAGACGCTATTAAATTATTATCGGTCGTCCAGACGACAGTATTTCACTTGTATACTATTTGATATTGTGACGAAACAACTATTACACTTATTGTTTTCCTGAAAGTCGGTCAGGTATCTGAATCTAGTGAATGCAAGGACAAGCCACGTAGAACGCATTAGCTTACGTCTCTGGTAGATTATGTGTCTGCATTACTTAGATTTGCACAGGTCGCATAATAGTAGCATTGTTAAGTAGGGCTACCATACGTTCTTTTTTTGGTGTACATGTCCACTTTTTTCATGAGAAATGAAGTATTCTCCGAGGATATTCAAAAATGTCAAAACATCTTTTTTAGATTTTTTATTTTACATCGCTATAATCAGTGGCGTAACTAACGATTTGAGCCAGGGTGGCAAACTTAGATATAAGGGGACCACTGGCCACCGTACGGGGTCCACTAGCCACTCAGAGAAAACTTGAGAAATAATGATAAATCCTAATGTGGATGGCTAAACCAAAACCCTAAATCACCGGAAATAATCCGAAAAACACACAAAAACAACAACATACTGAAAACCAAAAGAATACTAAAACCGATATATAAGTGGGAGACCGGTTTTCACGTTTAGCTTGCCAGGGGGCAATTCGCCCCTCCATCCCCCGTCAGTTACGCCACTGGCTATGACATATTGTGCTTACATATAGTAAGCTGTCCCTATTCAACTGCAACAAGATACGAGCTGGTGACGTAACTTAATTTATGGGAGGGCGTGGAACTTGTCTAATTAATCTATGGTTTGGTTGAGTTAATTCTCAGCTGAAAAGGCGGGAATGCTTTCACACTAATCGTTACATAAAAGTGGCAAATATTTTTTCAACATCTCAATGACTTTCCATCATAGCTACTGTACTAGCTTCACGGATGAACCATGATACGATGGTCAGTGTATTGTACATAGCTTAGTGTAGTAGCCTAAAATGTGGGAGCAACTTGGTGTGGAACCAATATATTACGAAACCTAAAGAAAAAAACGTGGGGGGACATGGTATATTATATCCTCACTGTCGGAAAAAATGGGGGGGCGCGTCCCTCGTGTCCCCCACCTAATTGCGCCCATGATTATAGCTGATCAGTAATGCTAAAAAATGAATAAATTCGTCTGAAGTATCCCTTTTTGTGAAAAGGACTAAATGATTTAAGCCGAGTGAATTTCGTGTGGTTGCATTTACAAAGTTCGCAAAGGAGAGTGAAAAGACTATTGTGACTTTGCGGATATTGAGTACCAAAATTCTCACAGCGTAATCAGGTGTCTATCACTTTATTCTAGCTTGCCGAGGATGCTTCAAATGTACCCAGCTTCACATTCATACTTCATGACCATCGACAAGCCAATTTTTCTTCTGAAACGTTTTTCTGGACATTCTTTGAGCTAACTCTGTTTAAGACATTAAGACATTTGTGATTATTTCCGGTTGCTTTTAATGAGCAAGTTTGTAATATTGAGAAGTCCAAAAGCATCATTTGTTGAGTTTTTATCGTGTTTCGCCACTGTGAAGACAACAATTCAAGAGAGAGAATCAGATGTACATATCAAGCCAAATTAGATCAGCACTAAACAAAACTCAGATATTGAATAAAGGCAAGGATCGTAGGTGTGCAGGCCTATTATTCATGTCAGATGTATCTGTATTGTGCAAGTCTTGTGTTGCACATCTGGCTAAATTGACCACTTTATTTGACAAATTTAAATGCTTTGACTAGATTCCTCCGTTCGCAAACAACTGAATGAGAAAATGTTGAACCATGTGAGTCGTATCTGCTTGACAGAAACGTTTCTATTGATGAAGCTACTGCAAACTGCTTGACCAATACCAAAACGTGTTTGATTTCGTGCAGAAAGAACATCAACCAAATGCAATTTGTTGTAAAATGATGGAACATGAAAGATGGGCAAAATATTTTGCAACTTGCAATACCATTGAATGCTTCAGCGTACTGATCAAGATTGCACAATTTTACTTCAGGGTTATGACTCATTACAGCAATGTTGAACAATTTTTTCCTTGATGCAGCCACAAACCTCAAACAAAGAGAAATGTTTCTAATTGAAGCAGTTTCTACTCTATTAAAGCTGGTATGCAATTTGAAACATTTTTCATGCAAGCAGTTTCATAATATTGTCAAAGGCGATTTTACATTTTAAAGAAATTTAAGGAAACTGCAAACTATTCATTGGCTAAATAGGACAAGTAAATAGGGATTTTGTTTTGTGTGTTTTGGCTGAAACACCTTCCACACTGGACGTCTTACTTCAATGCTTAGAACTAATCAATAGGCCTATTTGTTATTTGACTTGTTGAGTGTAGATAATAAGTGACAGTCGTATGTTGTCCTCCCTTTTTTGCGATGAAAATGTGGCAGCCTTATTGAGCTTAATAAATAAACATGGACAAAACGGGGATCGTCATCTTAACAAGTGTAGAGCTTATCTACATCAATAAGCAAAAGAGGAATAAATGAGAGATGATGAAGTTGCAGCTAAGCCAAGAAACATTCAAGTGGCTATTTTACAGTGGCAGTGAAGTCCAGCGGAGACATTTCTGCGTAACTTTTAAGAGGACAGAAAATCGAAGAACATTTTGTGACAGACTTAGATCCACGCAACGATGAAAACAGACCTAGTTCAACAGCAGTGCAGTAGTAGAAGAACGTCAAGAAGTATCATCGAACAACACGACAGATGAGATGGCTGACGCTATCACTGGAGGCAATGATATCGGTCTCTGGGTCCTCTGGCCAGTCAATATACCGAGAAAAAGCGGGAATATTGGTTGAAATATGAAACAGGTTCTTTTTGACATTGTGATGAAAAGTCATTTTCAAAACACAGAAACGGCAGAAACCTGTCACGGAAATGTACCACAAGTCTTATTCGTCGCCAGAACCACAATGGCGAAGTAGTTGATAGAACCTGGCTTTGTTTTGCTCCTTCACAAACTTGTGTTAAATTTTTCACTTGTAGACTGATGTGCGCGGATACGATTAAATGTGCGCATGTCCTCATTAGAAAAGGAAGATTCGACTGTAAGCACTGTCTTGAGCGCCTGAGAAACCACGAGCATTCAGTGGAACATATAGATGCCACGATTAGATTTAGTCGCAGATATAATTAAATCGCTATGAACAATTGATACAGAACTAGTCAGTCAGGTCAATCAATGTGAACAATATCGGAAATCGCCTTTGCCGGCAACGCTTAGTTTCTGTCGTAAAATTTGTTGCTGAGCGAGGAGTGATGTTTAGAGATGATGAAAACGTTGAATCGATGAAAGCGTTGGAGATGACGAAAACGTTGGAGACGGTTTTCTAAAAAATGTTCAAAACTTTTATCAAGCAAATATTCAAAAAATAAGATGCGTTGCTTCTGGCTACTGGTTTTGCAACAGTTTCGCAAATCGCTAACCATTATTAAATACCATGTTGTACCATAAAGTTTTGTTACAATTGAGTTAACAAATGTGACGTCACAAGATTACGTCATAAATATTAATGAAATGTGAAAATGCTAGTGACTTCATCGATCATCCTCTATACCTAAAGATACTGTGAGGCCTCCCACCACGCCTGGGCCCCATCCCCCCCCACCATCTAAGGCGCTGATCGTGGGTGTTGGACTCCAACAAGGATGTGCGCTGTCGCTACTACTCTTCATAGTCTATATCAGGGGTCTCCAAACCTTTTTGTCCGAGGGCCACATAAGCTAATACACAACAATTCCAGGGCCGGACGTCTTACGTATATGTCATTTTTTCGGGATATGCTATATTCTACCAAATGAACAAATTTTTCACAAATTTGTTATTTTTTCATTATTGACAAAAATTCTTTGTTGGCAGGATGAAATAGGTTGGTGGACCGTAGTTGGAAGACCCCTGTTCTATATGAACGGGATCACTAGGGTACGGAGTGGGGAGGCCACTGTGCCATGGCCACCCCTCAGACCCTAAAAAAATGTAAAAACAGTATTGTCTAAAACTTTCTTTCAGAATGCACAAAAATGCGTATTTTTTAGGTGTAATTTTGCAAAATTTTCCCGGGGCATGCCCCCGGACCCCCTAGAATGGTCGTGCCTTTGGCACTTCCCCTAAAGTTTATTTTTGACGTCACACGATTGTGACGAAACTTGGCCTCCCTCTCGGAAATTTTCTGTGTACGTCACTGAATGGCATACACAGTTACAGCTGAGTCGATGATGGCGTCATTGTTGGAAGCTGGAGAATCAACGGTTTGCTTTTTGCGGAAGATTTGGTACTGCTTGCATCCTCTGAACAGGGCCTTCAACCAGGGCCGGATTAAATGAACGCAAGGCCCCGGGAAAATTTATGACCGCGAGGCCCCCTAAACGCTTAGCGCAACTGCGTAGCGTTTCACATGCCCTCGTTTCAACTTTGCAAAAGCACCGGTCAAAAACGTCAAAATTGATGCGATTTGGCAGCCTACACTTCAGAGACAATTGGGTGTGACCACGTACATCCGTTCTACTGTGATTAATTTGTTCAAACAGAAAGCTGTATCGCAAAACGATCTTTTTGCTACCGTGACACTACACAACAATTTTTTTTGGCATAGACTCTCTCACCATCTTCACTGCACAAATTGCTATGTTCATGTCTGTGGCACAGATTCTAGAATTATTTGTCCTTGGTCCTTGCTAACTGAATGCACTCATGGGTGTTCGCGGGGGGGGGACAAAATGGGCATTTCCTCTGGAAATTGGCACTAAGAACCAAAAATTTCTAGAAAACGTGACGCTAGCAGCTGAGTCCCTATCAATTCATTTAATTGATGCAATGACAGTTTATTTGCCGGTATGACACTGACACTACACAAGCTAGGTTCACTGTTCTGGTGTCATGCAATGATGAGATTGCAGTTCACTCATGTCCGCTCCTTTGCCTGCAGAGGCAGGTTGCGAACTTGCGAGCAGAATGTTCTATTTGGTCTTTATTGCGTAACAATAACACGGCAAATAATCTTCAAACGTTCACTTCAAGTTACGGTAGTAGGCGTTTTTCCACATGTGACCAGGGCCCCTACTGCGAAATTGTTCACCCAATGACACCCAGATCTGCTTTTTTAGACAACCTGGGTGTCTGGGTTTAATTATGAAAAACTGCGCTACATCTGTGTTTTTTGAGGTGATATTTCATCAGCAACTTTAATGTATTCAATAATATAAAGATAACTCTATATTACAGTGTTTGCATGCGCACGTCAGGTGAGAGAGTACGCATATCGGATGAAGCAGAACGTGTTCAATCGGTTTCATATTCTCAAATTAGATCATTTTCGGTACTATATAATGTTATGTCTCTAATGCCAACTGAAGAAACTCGTAGATCAAGGGTAAGGATTGAGTGTTTAAATTTCGATGTTTCCCTATGCATACAAATTAAGAAACAAATTTCAATTAGAGGAAGAAGGCATTGGGATTATAATGTTTGTGGGATTTTAGATCCCGCTGCAGTTCACGATTGCACAAAATTTCCTAGTTTAATAATAAATGTACTGCTACAATTAGTGAGAGATATCATAAACGGAGTAAGTTACCAGCGTTATTAAAAACGTCATGAGCAACAAAAAGGTCTTCCAAATGTTTAATGTTTGCGCTGCAGAAGAAAATTTGGAAAAGGAACTATAATTAAATCAGTATTGGATTATATCGTTTCAATTCAAATAAGCACACTCATATGTTTTTGTTCGTTACAAAAGCTTTCTGGGTTTTTATTGTAAAAATATGTTTTTTGTGTGCAATCTGGGTTTATTTCAAATCACCGAATGGGAACCCTGCATGTGACTATTGAACACAGACATCTTGGCAGGTAATCCTGCGAGACAGTGACACTGCTGATAGCGGTAAGCTTATCCAGTGTGAAAATCATGAGTAAATCTGTAGCAATGCTTCCATAAGTTTGACAAATCCATTGTTAGTGTGAGACTGTGATCAACGTGCCCGAGTGAAAAGCTTAATCAAACGACTCTTCGGCAGGTTTCTTTTCCTACGGTGTAAAAATACGTGGCTTGTTAGAATACGTCTGTGCAGATTTATGGGAATACGTCTTCATCGTTAAGGTTTATTTCTGACTTCTTGGTGAGCACTAAGCGCAAAGCATATCTATATCTGCTGTGGCGAGTTTTCGTAATTCCTCTGCTCAGTTTTATTAAACCTGCGTGGTGTACTAACTTCAGTAAGTTGCAGGGATGTAGTGTTAACAAAAAAGGTGTGGAAACGCACCCAAAAAATAACCATTGTAAAACAGCTTTAAACTCATTTTAAAGCAAAACGTGAAAAAAGTGTGGGAAAACAGTTCCCACCCCACTACACCCCTGGAAAGTTGTCCGATAGCCTTGTCAACATATAGTTCTAGGTTGCTTAAACAGTTTTGCGAGAGGGTCAAACTTTCTTGTTTTTTCGCTGCTCGGCTCATGTTATTCTGGCCGTTGATTATTCTTAAATATGACTTATTTGTAGAAAGTGCTCGAAAAAATAGATATTAGGCAGTTTATTAAAAGAAAAGGCATACCGGATAGCCGAAGTGTAGAAAACATATTAGACAAAAGATTGCGAATCAACCAGCACAGACTAATGGGGTGGAAAGGGAAAAGAGTTTTGTGAACGTCCATTTGCTTTGCATCGTTGGCAACCTGAAAAGGATAAGCAAAATTTCGACGCTACCCCCCTGGAAAAATTTCTGCGGACGCCCATGTTTGCATTGATTTTGATCTAATAAGCGTGGTGCTGTTTGGTTCAATTCTTTTAAGTCACTCAAAAACTATAAATGCCAAAGTTGTCAGTTTCCTTATCCTATATTCTAAACGGAGAAACCAAAATCTCTACAATTTTGACGCATGGTGAACAGCCTACAAAAACAAAAAAACAAAGGAGTGTTTTGATATTCAAGCGCGAGTCCCCCAGTAGCGCGAGGCCTCGGGCATTTGCCCGGTTTGCCCAATGGTTAATCCGGCCCAGCCTTCAACATGCACTTGATCTGTTTACAGCTGCGTGCGACCAAGTGGGAATGAAAATTAGTAGTAAAATGATCGAGGTGTTATGACTCTCCAGAAACCCAAGCCAACGGTAATACATTGAAGAAGGTCGAGACGTTCAGGTACCTTGGGGTGGTATTGACAAGTGGCAGAAGGCTGAAAGTGGAGATTAATACACGGGTAAATAAATCAAACGCAGTTTTGTGTGAACTTCACTGCTCTGTGGTCACAAAACGGGATCTTTCAAACACACCGCAAAACGTTCAGTTTATAAATCCGTCTTTTTCTGATCCTCATCCATGGTCATTAATCTTGGGTAATGACTGAAAGGGTGCTACGCCGAGTACAAGCGGAAGAGAATGGATTTTTGCCAAATGTTTGCGGCGTGACACTTTGCGAAAAAGCGCGCAGTTTTGAAATTGATCAAACCCTGAATGTCCAGCCACTTCTCGGACTAGAAGGTATCAGAACAATTGCCAACCGGGTAGCTGCTAACCAGACAACTGCCAACATGACAATAGGATAACTGCCAACTGGAGAACAGCTTCTGTGAAGAATTGTTGTAAATGGATTCTCTAAGTCTAGATAGTCAGTCAGTACCCTCCTTCTTTTAGCGTGGATTGACAAAGCCAAAACTGTATCGACTGTTCTGTTGTATGCCTTAGCCCAGGTTCGTGACCTAAACTTCTGAAGACTACCGCAGCAATGCATAGTAAATAAAGGCTTAGTAGTCAGAGCTAAACATTGCAGACGATTATTCAAACAGTAGGCTGTATCTGTTTTGAAAGACTTCTACACTTGCGCATTTTTCCCTGCCAGAATGTTTAGGTGTTCGGTAAGTTTCGTTCAATTTATCTAGCCTAAATTATATAGTGAAAAAAACTCTACAACATTTTTGCAAGAACAGTTGTGAGGCTGTTAGTTGCTCCAGTGGGCAGTTGTGCTGGTTGGCAATCGTGTTAGTTGGTAATTTCCGTCCTGGTTGGCATTTGTCGTGTTGGCAATTGTACGGTTGGTAGTTTTCTGTTTGGCAGTTGTGCTAGAACCCGAATAGAGAGATCCCTGCTAATGATGGTTTGCCCACGTGACCAGAATGCCTCAGGAAAGATTGGCGAGGCAAGTCGAGCTGGGTACACCCACGGGAAAGCGTCGCAGAGGTCTTCCACAGACCAGGCGGAGTGATCAGGCTACATCTCCTTCCTTGCTTGGTCCCGTCTTGGTGTGGAGCAGGGCCGTCGCCAGCGGTGAGACCAGTGGTGCCCGGCCCCCCGTTGAAAATATGTGTCTCCCATTTCATGTTCGGCCCCCCGGTTGCTGCATACATCCAATATTGTATTTGAAAATGTGGCCCTCTCGTGCAGTTTTTGGCCCCTCTGCTGCGCAGTCTTAGCGAGGGGCCTGGTGTGTAGCCAGCAGAACTATCTGAGGTTGCTGCTGACCGTGTGTTATTTCGAGATCTCCTAGAGCAGTGGTTTTCAACTGGTGGACCATGGCACAGTGGCAGGTCATGGCGCTTTTTCCAGTGAGTCACAGAGCATGCCATATGTCATGGAATGAAAGCATCATGAGATTTGATAGACAAATGCCAAAAATATTCGACCTGAACGTTATGTTGTGACGTAGCTTCGACTTAACAATGTTAGCTGAAGCTATGTTTATGAGAATTGCTATGCTTTAACAGAGCATTGCAAGTGTTACAGCAGCTAATGCTAACCTGAAGTTACAGAAATGTTAAATCTAAATTATAAGCTTTGGCTCACCAATATCATTCCTAGTTGTAATGGGCGATCACCAATATCTTTCCTAGTTGGGGGCATGAGCAGAAAAAGGTTGAAAACCCCTGTCCTAGAGCTGCTGCCCCCACAACCTTTCCAAAGGCAAAGCGGATGTGAAAATAAACGAATGCACCCATTCCTGAGCAATTACAAGTTGCAAGGGTATAAAATAAACAGATTTAAAATTTAGCACAAGATTTGTTCATAAAAATCAAATGTAAGGAATCCAAAGTTGTGAGAATTCTATAAACGATTTTACAAGTTTTCTATATGCGTACTGCTCATTACACGGCACACATAAGCCCGTATATACTAGCCCTCTAGCTACTGCCATATCTTGTCCAAAACTGGTGATCGTCCATATCCTTTGGTCCTATATCAACAATCTTCTATATTGAAGCTTTTGTGCTATTTGTAAATCTACGCAGAAACTGGTGCTTTTCTACAGAATTCTGTACACGATGTGCCGTCTTCCTCGATTGCGTTTTCCTCGAGAGCGTACGTACCGTAACGCAAAAACGCCTTTTCTATTAAAGTAAATACCATTTATGTGCCCTAAAAATAAACGCATGAAATAAAACATAAAATGTTAGTTGTTTTTAAACATGCCTTTAAAAATTGAGATCGTCTGGAAAAAGCTAGAGGTCCAAACCTAACTGTGCACACGCCCAAACGTAGCAGCAAAAGTAGTAGCAGGATTTTTGAATACGGAAAAACGAAGAGCAGAACGTGAAGTTTTTCATGGTTACAGTAAATTTGGTCCCATTTTCATGGTTACAGTTGGTCCCCTCGAAATAGACCACGTTCATAACAGACCCGTTCACAACAGATCGGGTTTATAGCAGATCACGGTCATAATAGACTATAATACTGTATAGCAGACCAAGTTCATCGCACACTACCGACTACTGCATAACTGAACACATTCTAAGACTACTTTCTTAGCAAATCAGAATAAAGCAAGCTATTTTATAATAATAAGGGATTGCATTCGTAACAGATGGGTGATTTTAGGTTCATAGAAGACTATTGAAGGATCACGTGACAGTAGCACGTGTAATTGCCAATTCATTGCTTCAGCAAAACACGAACTACGGGTCTTTTCCATAGTGTGAAGCAGCTCTCGCTTATATTACTTTTTACGGTAACGACGCTCAAAACACAGAGTATTGTGTAGATTGAAAGCTTTTTGTTATGTATCATACCATATCATACCATTACTAAGCACCGTTCCCAGGGGTGTTGAAATTCTACCTCCACCTGTACGACACAAACGTTAAGTGCATCGCTGGCACTCGCTAATTCAGAGATGCGGCAGTGATAACTTCCATAAAAACAGCAATGAACTTTTTGTCACGGTTTTACATGAATGCGCAGCACAAGGCCGGAAGAATTTTTCGCGGTAACTCAACTCGAGCCACAATTTTCAGTGACTCGAATCGAGTTACGTTCTGCAACGCTGATGTGATAACTCGACTCGAGTCCACGTTTTACCGAAATCCTTAAGGTGTGCAAAAGGTCGACAGAAAACAAACATCACAATCACTTTGCAGATCAGGTTAAACTTTACCTCGTGGAACTACTTTGTTGTTTTCCTCACTTCGGTGAAAAAGTAATGGCCATCCAACATGCATTTTCACTTCCTTTTATCATTACAAAGTAACTCGACTTACCTCACATCTGGTAAATCCTGACTAGAAATAGAGTCAGCAGGGAATACAACAGCATGCGCTTTGCCCACGTTAGCAGTGTCGTAACTAATGTCGCATTGTATATTTCCCAAACATTCGTCAGGGTTGGCCAAATATCCCGGCTTTCCTGTAAGGTGTTTCCAAATCACTATCTTGTATGGCTCTCCATGCTCATCTTTCATATCTTCCTTGTCAAACGTAACGTCATCCAACTTAGAATCTCCAACAGAAAATGAAACTGTTACCGTATCTTGCGATAGCGAGTCATGTTTTTTCTTTTTCGGAGCATCTTCAGGAAGACTGTCTTTCTGGAACAAATGCACGTCACGAACTGCTTGGTTAAGCGTGATTGAAGTTTCTAAATCTTGTTTTATCACGAAAAAATGATATCGAGCGACCACTGAGATCAAAGCCAGAACAACAAGTGCAACAAACACGTTTTGTTTCAAACACCGTGCGACTTTTCTACGCATGCTAGTTTGATTACTGAAGGGCAGTAATCGGAAACAATCTCTTGCCTGAAAAAAATTTTGTAAAAAGCACCTTGAAAATTGTTCCTATCCTCGACGTAATCATTACATCACGAAACAGTGGCGGATACAGGGGGGGGCAGTTTGGAGCAAGTGCCCCCCCAAACATCTGTGACGCCTCATTGAATGGAGCCATTTTTGGTGCCTATCAAAGTAGAAACAGAAATCAAAAATAGCCTGAACTAAACAATGCTTTATACAGGGTGTTTCACAATTGTTGAAACAAAGCGATTGGGCACAAATCCAGGATTTTAAATGATACCACAATGATGATTACATTTATTGAAAGGTGAAAAGATAACATTTTATAATCTGCAACTGTTTGTCCTCAAATCAGAAATAATATGTCAAGAAGAGTCCTAGAGTACATGCTCCAGATGTC